>Ga0214543_1000075_pt1 | contig 120861 bp, 112 predicted proteins | sample CNSS2metaG_FD_160094 | JGI IMG/M metagenome (GOLD analysis project Ga0214543, IMG submission 160094) | Root nodule microbial communities from cowpea collected in UCLA plant growth center, Los Angeles, California, USA - CNSS2 | ecosystem: Host-associated > Plants > Roots > Nodule | place: USA...
CCAATCTCACCCACGGTTCAAGCCAAGGGGCATACGGTCCCGACCGCCAGATCCCTTGGGGGGTGCATCCCCCGAGGGATCGCGCCCAAGCCTACAACCAAGACGCAAAGCAAACATGCAAGGGGCATTCTTGGGCGTGCGTTATGTTCCGGTCTTCAGTGCATCATCGCCAGGGCTGCGCTGAAGAAGTCCTCGCCGCCGAAGTTGCCGGATTTCAGCGCCATCAGCATATCGCCCTGCTCATTGCCGACTGTGCGGAGCACCGGCACGCCGGGCGCGATTTCCGGGCCGATCAGAAAAGCGGGAATGGCAAGCCTGTCGACGGTGGCGCCGGAGGTCTCGCCACCGGCGACGACGAGACGCTTCACGCCGCGCGTCACAAGCTCGCTGGCAATGGTCGCAGTCGCGGCTTCGATGGCGTGACCGGACGCCTCGCGCCCGTATTGCGCCTGCAGGCGAGAGACGACATCGGGCGCGGCGCTTGCGGCGATGATGACAGGACCGGCCGCGATCCGCTCGCCGGCCCAGGCAATCGCCGCGGCAATCTCGTCCGATCCCTCAAGCAGCCTTTCCGTATCGAGCCGCAGCACCGGCATCGACCGTTCGGCAACCTCGATCTGCCTCAGCGTTGCCGCCGAGCAACTGCCTGCGACGATTGCGGCCAGGCCCCCGACGGGGCGGATGGCGTCATCCGCCGCAGCGCCTGACGAGGATGCGCGGCCGGAACGCACGATCGCCCGTGCAAGACCGAGCCCAAGGCCGGAGGCGCCCGTTGACGAGGAAGTCTGCCACGCCACCTCGCCGAGCGTCTCGAGATTGCTTTCCAGTACCGCATCGGCAATTGCCGTCGCTACGCCTTCGGCATTTAGCGCATCCAGTCGTGCCTTCACCGCATCAGGACCGGCCATCACGGTCGGGAAATCGACGAGTCCGACGCCGCCGCGCGACTGCCGCGCCATTACCCGCACCAGATTGGCGTCGTGCATCGGGTTCAGCGGATGGTCCTTGAGCGGGCTCTCATTGAGCGGCTGGCCGTTGACGAAAAGGTGCCCGAGATAGACGGTGCGTCCGGTTTCCGGGAATGCCGGGGTGACCAGGACGGTCCGGCCGCCTGTGGCTTCGCTCAGCGCTTCCGTCACCGGGCCGATATTGCCCCGGTCGGTGGAGTCGAAGGTCGAACAGACCTTGTAAAGCACGTGGGCGGCGCCTCGGCCGCGTAACCACTTTTCCGCCTTCAACGCGGCCGCCACGGCCTCGTCGGCGGCGACGGATCGGATCTTGAGGGATACGACTACGGCGTCGACGTCCGGCAAGGCGAGTGACGGGGCGGGGATACCGACCGTCTGCACTGTGCTGAGCCCGTTCTTTGTCAGCGTGTTTGCGAGATCGGAGGCGCCGGTGTAGTCGTCGGCGATAGCACCCAGGAGTATGGCCATCGTTCAGTTCCTTGCGAAAGGTTTGAACCAGCCAAGGCCGTCGAGCGTCGAAGTGCGTGGCGTGTATTCGCAGCCGACAAAGCCGTTATAGCCGATCCGGTCGATTTCCTCGAAGAGATAGGGATAGTTGAGCTCCTCCCCATCCGGCTCGTGTCGCGAGGGCACGCTCGCAATCTGGATGTGCCCGGTGATCGGCATCAGGCGGCGAAGCGCCATGGTCACGTCGCCATGGATGATCTGGCGGTGATAGATGTCGAACTGCAGCCTCAGATTGGCAATGCCGAGCTCAGTGATCAAGGACTCGGCGACGCCGAAACCGTCGAGGAAGTAGCCGGGCATGTTGCGGCCGTTGATGGGCTCGATCAGGAGATCGATCCCTCTATCCAAGAGGCGCTCCGCTGCGTAGGCCACGGAGTGCCGGTAGGCAGCCGCTGCCAAAGCGTCGGCAGGATCGGCGAGGCCCGCCATCAGGTGCAGGCGTTTGACGCCGGTCGCTTCCGCATAGTCGAGCGCCCGCTCGACATCCGCCTTCACCTGGTCGAAGCGGCCAGGAAGGGCCGCAATACCGCGCTCGCCTGCCGCCCAGTCGCCGGGCGGCAGATTGAACAGCGCCTGTTGCAAGTCGTTGCGCGCAAGGCGCTCGGCAATCGCCTCCGGCGGCGCTTCATAAGGAAAGAGATATTCGACGGCGGTGAAGCCTGCCTCGGCGGCGGCGTCGAAGCGATCGAGGAACGACCACTCGTTGAACATCATCGTCAGATTGGCGGCAAACACGGGCATCTCGATTGTCCTTTACGCCTTGTTCGGCTCTTTGTTTTTGCCTGGCAACTCGGCGCCCGACAGCTGCGCGTAAAGTCGCGCGAGGGAAGAGTCGTCGTCGCGGCCCATGCCGGCGCCGGAAGCGGCGAGATACATCTGCAGCGCGGCAGCCACCAAAGGCACCGGATAGCGCTCTGCCCGCGCCATGTCCTGGACGATGCCGAGATCCTTGACGAAGATTTCGATAGCACTGAGCGGTGTGTAATCGCCTGCGAGCACATGCGGGATGCGGTTCTCGAACATCCAGGAATTGCCGGCCGAGGCAGTGATCACGTCGTAGACCTTCTCGAGATCAAGCCCCTGCTTGGCTGCGAAGCTGATGGCCTCGCAGGCGGCGGCGATATGCACGCCGGCTAGCAACTGGTTGATCATCTTGAAGGCGGCGCCGATGCCTGCAGCATCACCAAGCTCATAAACCTTGGCTGCCATGGCATCGAGCGCGGGGCGCGCCGCGGCAAAGGCCTCGGGCGTACCGGACGCCATGATCGTCAGTTCGCCCTTCGCAGCTTTGGCAGCGCCGCCCGAGATCGGCGCATCGAGATAATGGAGGCCCAGGACTTCGAGCCGCTCGGCAAGGCTGCGCGCAATAGCCGGGTCCATCGTCGCCGATGAAATGAAAACGGCGCCGGGCTCCATAGCTCTCGCGATGCCGTCTGGACCGAACAGCACCGCCTCTGTCTGTGCGGCATTGACAACGACCGAGACGACGATATCCGCGCCTTCGACGGCATCCGCCAGCGCTTGCGCACCGCGGCCGCCTTCGGCGACGAAGCGTTCGACGGCGGCCTGGGTGATATCGTAGCCGGTGACGTCGAGGCCGGCGCGCTTCATCGATTGCGCCATGCCGAAGCCCATCGAGCCGAGGCCGATCACGGTGGCTCTCGATCCGCGATTCTCAATATTCAAGGACATAACAGCATCTCCCGTCGTGAACTTGCCGAACCCCTCCGAAATCGACGATCGGAGGGGATTTGAACTCTTTAGCGGTTGACGGTCTTGGCAGGCACCGTCAACACGGCGAGTGCCCCGACAACGAGAACGGCGGCCAGGAAATACATTCCCGCGCTGTTGCTGCCGGTGAAATCCTTCAGATAGCCGACCATAAACGGTCCGAGGAATCCGGCAAGATTGCCGACCGAGTTGATCCAGGCGATGCCGGCGGCAGCACCGGTGCCGGCAAGGAAGGCGGTTGGCAGCGACCAGAAAAGCGGCGCGCAGCTGATTGCCCCGGCGGCAGCAAGAGATAGGCAGAGGATGGCGACCGTCGTGCTTCCTGCCATGGTCGCGGCCACGAAGCCGCCGGCCGCGATCAGGGCCGGGACGATCAGGTGCCACCGCCGTTCGCGCAGCCGGTCCGATGAGCGACCGAGCGCAAGCATGGCGACGAAGGTGCAGATATAGGGAATGGCGGAGATCAGGCCGATCTGAAAGTTACCCGATACGCCGGAGGCTTTGACCATCGTCGGCATCCAGAAATTCAATCCGTATTGCCCGAGCACGAAGCAGAAATAGATGAGGCACATCAGCCAGACGCGAGGATCGGTCATCGTCGCCGCGATGCCGTGCGGGCTCGAGGCTTTCGCGCGGTTGTCGGCACTTATGTGCATGGTGAGAGCATTCTTCTCCGCCTCCGTCAGCCATTTGGCGGCGCGGATCGTGTCGTCAAGATAGAAGAGGGTAACGATGCCGAGCAGAACGGCGGGGATCGCCTCGATGAGGAACATCCATTGCCAGCCGGAGAGGCCCTGAGTCCCATGGAAAGCGTCGATGATCAGACCGGATAGCGGATTGCCGACAATGGCAGAGATCGGGATCGCCGACATGAAGGTCGCGACGATCTTGGCGCGGCGATGCGAGGGGTACCAGGAGGTGAGATAGAGGATGATGCCGGGGAAGAAACCAGCCTCGGCGACACCGAGCAGGAATCGCAGAATATAGAAAACGGTCTCTGACGTGGTGAACAGGAAGGCAGCGGAGATGATGCCCCATGTAATCATGATGCGCGCGATCCACACGCGGGCGCCGACCCGGTTGAGGATGACGTTGCTCGGCACCTCGAAGAGGAAATAGCCGATAAAGAAGATGCCGGCGCCGATGCCATAGGCAGCTTCCGACAGGCCGAGGTCGCTCGACATCTGCAGCTTCGCGAAGCCGACATTGACGCGATCGAGATAGGCGACCACGTAGCACAGCATCAGAAACGGGATAATTCTCCAAAAGACCTTGGCGTAGGCTCGGTCTTCGACCGCCCGCTCCAGGTATGCGCCATCGATTGGCGCTTGCGTTTGCAGCGTCATGATTTCCTCCACGGTTCGGATTGCCCGGGCCTCCTTTAAAATCCCAGGCGCAGCGCGTCCGCTGGGGAATGGCAGCGCTGCCATTCGCTGATTAACCCATTTTGGCAGCGCTGCCAACAGAAAATGGTAGCGCTGCCAAAAAAAATGGATATTGAATCCAATGGAGGATAGCGCGTGGCGCCGTTACGCCGCGATGCACAGAAGCAGGTTCGAGAGTGACATTGGACTCCAAGCAGCAGGTGACGGTGACGCTTGCCGAGGTCGCACAGGCGGCCGGCGTTGGCGAGAGCACGGTCTCGCGTGTCCTTCGCAACCACGGCTCCTTCTCGCGCAAGACGAGAGACCGGGTGATGGCGGCGGTCGAGCAGCTCGGCTACGTACCGAACCGGATCGCCGGGACGCTTGCTTCCGCCGGATCGCGTCTCGTAGCCTTCGCCATTCCGTCGCTGTCGAACATCGTTTTTCCCGACGTGCTGCGCGGCGCGAGTGGCGTGCTGGAAGCAAACCAGCACCAGGCCGTTTTCGCCGTTACCGATTACGATCCGGGGCGCGAAGAGGCGCTCGTCGCCGCCATGCTCGCCTGGCGGCCGGCGGCTGTGATGCTCGCAGGCTTCGAGCATACGGAGGGCACCCGGAAGATGCTGCGCGCGAGCGGCTGCCGGGTCGTAGAGGTCCTGGATCTGGACGGCATGCCCGTGGACCTCGCGGTCGGCTTCTCCAATAACGCCGCCGGGCGGGCAAGTGCCGAGTTCCTGTTGAAGCGCGGCTATCGCAGGATCGGCTATGTCGGCCATGACCTCGAGCGCGATACGCGCGCCGGCAAGCGTTTTGCAAGCTTCACCGAGACGTTGCAGGCGGCCGGTTGCGCGCTCGTTGACCGGCAGATCAATGCGGGTCCTTCGTCCGCGGAAAGCGGGAGACTCGGCCTGGAACAACTGCTTGCCCGATCGCCCGGCCTCGATGCCGTCTACTTCTCGAACGACGACATGGCGATCGGCGGTTATTTCCACTGCCTTGCTCGCGGGATTACGATCCCCTCGCAACTGGCAATCTTCGGTTACAACGGTCTCGATATCGGCCGGGTAACGCCACAGCCGCTCTCGACCATCCGCACGCCCCGGGTGATGTCAGGCCAGGTAGCCGCCGAGCTCATCGTCGCGAACGCGCCTCCGCAAATCGTCGACCTTGGCTTCGAACTTGTCGAGGGCGCGACCGCCTGAGCCTGAAAGGATGTACCATGTCCGAGACACGTCTGCGCGAGGAAATCTGCCGCTACGGGCGCTCGCTGTTCGAGCGAGGGCTCACTCCCGGCTCCTCGGGCAACATCTCGCTGCGCCTCGACGACGGCGGTTGGCTGGTGACGCCGACCAATGCCTCGCTCGGCTTCCTCGATCCCGCCCGCATTTCGCGGCTCAATGCGCAGGGGCAGCTCCTTTCCGGCGACAAGCCGACGAAGGAGATTCCCCTTCACACTGCCCTCTATGAGACGCGCGGCAACGCGCGGGCAATCGTCCATTTGCATTCAACCCATGCGGTGGCGCTCACCATGCTGCCCGAGATCGACCCGCGCGCGGCGCTGCCGCCGATGACGCCCTACTACCTCATGCGTGCCGGCGAAACAGCGCTCGTGCCCTATTACCGCCCGGGCGATCCCGCGGTCGCCGATGCGATCCGCGGGCTCGCCGGCAGATATTCCTCCGTGCTGCTCGCCAATCACGGGCCGGTCGTTGCGGGTGACAGTCTCGAGGCGGCGGTATTCGCCACCGAGGAGCTGGAGGAGACCGCGAAGCTCTACTTGCTGCTGCGCAATCTCAATCCACGTTACCTGACCCCGGCTCAGGTCGACGATCTCGTGAAGACATTCGGCCTCGAACTGCCCTCTCACCAGGATCACGAAGACCACGACCACGGGTGAGTCCTCAGCCGGGCTATATGCACCGCACAAGAAGCGCGCGCATTTTTGGTGCGGCGCGGCAACGAAGAGGGGTTGACCGGACGTCCGCTTAAGCCCTCTATTGTTCACACTGATCCGGTGGACCAACCAGTAGATCAGTGGAGGCACTGAGAGTGAACGCCAGTCCAATTCTCACGCAGATGCCGAAGATCGGGCGGGCGCTCGAGCGACGCACCGCACGCGAGGTGATTGCCGACAAGCTGATGGTGCTGGTCGCGACCAACATGCTACGGCCTGGCGATGAATTACCGGGGGAACGGGAACTCGCCAGCGTGCTCCACGTCAGCCGAGAGACTGTGCGTGGGGCCATCGGGACGCTGGCGGCGCGCGGTATCATCGAGGTGTCGCAGGGCAGTCGCAGCCGCGTCGCCGATGTTGATCTCAGCGATCTGACGGTAACCATCGCCTCGCCGAACGCCATCGACAGCTACGATCTCGAAGACGTCCATGCAGCCCGGCTCCATATTGAGCTCAAGGTGGTGGGCGATGCCGCCGACAACGTCGACGACGAGACGTTGCGCAAGCTCGAAAACCTGTTGGAAACGCAAAGACATTGCGGCAACGACGCAATGCGCTTTCTCATCTGCGACCGCGAATTCCACGTGGCGATCTACCGCGCCTGCGGCAATCCGCTGCTCTCGGACTTCGTCACCGACCTCTACACCTACATGATGGATTACCGCCGCAGCGCCATGTCCCGGGCGGGTGCGATCGAGGCGAGCTACCGGGATCACAGCGAGATCGTCGCGGCCCTGAGGCGGCATGATCGCGATGCTGTCATCGTCGCCTTCCGCCAACACCTCATGCGCATCTATGAGACGACGAAAGACCTGCTCGTGCAGGGAGCGGCGAGCGGCAGGAAACAGAAGCAGAAGGGCACGCTGAACCCGGAGTGATTTCGGGTGTCGCCGAACAGGAGGAGGTTCGCCGCGAATGCATGTCATGGTTATCGGTGCGGCCGGCATGATCGGCCGGAAACTCGTCGAAAGACTGGCCGCCGAGGAGGACGCTCTCGGCTGTGAAGTCAGCCGGCTGACATTGGTGGACGTCATCGAGCCGCCGATCCCGGCACCGATCTCGGACAAGTCGGCGACGCTTGCGATCGATCTCTCTTCGGAGGGTAGCGCCGAACAGCTCGTGTCCTCGCGACCGGACGTTATCTTCCATCTCGCGGCGATCGTCTCTGGTGAAGCGGAGGCGGATTTCGACAAGGGCTATCGCGTCAATCTCGACGGCACGCGTGCGCTCTTCGACGCGATCCGCCACGGGCAACGCGAGCGCTATTTCCCGCGGCTCATCTTCGCCTCGTCGATCGCCGTCTTCGGTCAGCCTTTCCCGGAGAGGATCGGCGACGAGTTCTTCACGACCCCGCTCACGAGCTATGGCACGCAGAAGGCGATCTGTGAATTGCTGTTGGCCGACTATACGCGCCGCGGCTTCTTCGACGGCATTGGCATCCGTCTTCCGACCATCTGCATTCGCCCCGGCGCGCCGAACAAGGCGGCTTCGGGCTTCTTCTCGAATATTCTCCGCGAGCCGCTCGTCGGCAAGGAGGCGGTTCTGCCGGTGGAGGAAAACGTCCGCCATTGGTTCGCAAGCCCGCGCTCGGCCGTCGGCTTCTTCGTTCACGCCGCCCGGATGGATACGGCCGTCATCGGCCCACGGCGCAACCTCACCATGCCCGGCCTCTCGGCGCTCGTCGGCGAGGAGATCGAGGCGCTCGGGCGCGTTGCAGGCCCGAAGGCCGTCAGCCTTATCCGGCGCGAGCCGGATCCCGTCATTCGCGCGATCGTCGCTGGCTGGCCGACCAATTTCGACGCGGGTCGCGCCCGCGAACTCGGCTTCACCGCCGAGACGAACTTCGACGAGATCATCCGCATCCATATCGAGGACGAACTCGGAGGCAAGATCTGACATGGCAGAGGGCAAGAAATCGGGGGCTGGCAAGATCGCGCTGGTGACGGGAGGCGGCACGGGCGTCGGCCGCGGCATCGCCAAGGCCTTGAATGCCGAAGGCTTCACGCTTGTCATCACCGGGCGCCGCGCGGACGTGCTCGAGGCCGCGGCCGCTGAGATGGCGGCAGTGACCGGGGCCGCCGTGCGGGCGGTTCCCTGCGATGTCGGAGATCCGGGCCAGGTCGCAGCGCTCTTCGAGATCATCCGCACCGAATTCGGCCGGCTCGACCTGCTCGTCAACAATGCCGGCTCCAACGTGCCGCCGGTGCCGCTCGAGGAGGTGACCTTCGACGAGTGGAGCGGAATTCTCGCCGCGAACCTGACCGGCGCCTTCCTCTGCACGCAAGCAGCCTTCCGGCTGATGAAGGCACAGGAGCCCCGCGGCGGGCGCATCATCAACAATGGCTCGATCTCAGCGACGACGCCGAGGCCCAATTCCGCGCCTTATACGGCGACGAAGCACGCAATCACCGGGCTCACCAAGTCGACCGCGCTCGACGGGCGGCCGTTCGACATCGCTTGCGGCCAGATCGACATCGGCAATGCGGCGACCGACATGACGCAGAAGATGAGCAGCGGCGTGCTGCAGGCGAATGGCGAGATCGCATCCGAGCCGACCATACCCGTCGAGCACGTCGCGGATGCCGTCGTCTACATGGCGAGCCTGCCGCTCTCGGCCAACGTGCTGACAATGACGGTAATGGCGACAAAAATGCCGCTGGTCGGCCGCGGATAGAGGTCAAAGCCTCCGTCTGCCCTATATCCCGCTGCGGAAGGGCGATCGCGGAGACAGGATACGGTTCTGGGAGGAACGCATATGGCAGGCGTGGATTTTGTCGATGTCAGGAAGTCCTTCGGTTCTTTTCCGGTCATCAAGGGCGTGAACATCGAAATCGAGGATGGCGAGTTCGTCATTCTCGTCGGTCCGTCGGGCTGCGGGAAATCGACCCTGCTCCGCATGCTCGCGGGTCTCGAGAACATCACGGCCGGCGAGATCCGCATCGGCAACCGCGTCGTCAACCGTCTGCCGCCGAAGGACCGCGACATCGCCATGGTGTTCCAGAACTACGCGCTCTATCCGCACATGACGGTTGCCGACAATATGGCCTTCTCGTTGATGCTCGCGGGTCGGCCGAAGACTGAGATCGACAAGCGGGTCGGTGTGGCTGCCGACATCCTCGGCCTGTCGAGGCTGCTCGACCGCTATCCGCGCCAGCTATCCGGCGGTCAGCGCCAGCGCGTCGCGATGGGGCGCGCGATAGTGCGCGATCCGCAGGTGTTCCTCTTCGACGAGCCGCTGTCGAATCTCGACGCGAAACTGCGTGTCGCGATGCGCGCCGAAATCAAGGAACTGCACCAGCGCCTGAAGACCACCACCGTTTACGTCACCCACGATCAGATCGAGGCGATGACCATGGCCGACAAGATCGTCGTCATGCATGATGGCATTGTCGAGCAGATCGGCGCGCCACTCGAGCTCTACGATCAACCGGCAAACCTCTTCGTCGCCGGATTTATCGGCTCGCCGGCGATGAACATGCTCAATGGTCACCTCGATCCGAGCAATCCCAACGCCTTCTTGACGGTGGACGGCACGGCTCTGCCAGTGGCGCGCCCTGCCGCCGCGGCACGGGGGCGTAATCTCATCTATGGCCTCAGACCCGAATACCTGTCGCTCGATCCGAACGGATTGCCTGCCGAGGTCGTGGTGATCGAGCCGACCGGTTACGAGACGCAGATGATCGTGAAGCTCGGCGGCGCGGACGTGACCGGTGTTTTCCGCGAACGCGTGAACGCCAGGCCGGGCGAGACGATCCGTCTGTCGATCGACAGCCAGCATGTTCACCTGTTCGACACCGAGACAGGACGACGACTGGTCGATTGAGCCTACAGCGCCGCGCGTCTTATCAGACGCGCAAAGGTCGCTGTAGCACTTTGACTTGCTGCATGTCTCTCTCCTTAAATCGAGGTCGATTTAAGGAGACATGCAGTAGTGCGGCAACCGGGGCGTGGGAGGAGCCTTCACCCCTGCCGCACGACTGATGCCAGGTCTGCCGGGCGTCGGTGCGCCGCATTCGCCAAGCGGGACGGCGAATGCCGCTCGGAGATGCTCCCGCTATACAAAGGAGGAGTAGCAATATGCCGATAAAGAGACGTGATTTCCTCGCAGGTTCCGCAGCACTCGCGGGCATGGCCGGCCTTCCGCTCGGCGTTCGTCCGACCTTCGCCCAAGCGGAGCCGAGCTACAAGCCGGAAGAGGGCGCAAGCCTTCGGCTACTGCGTTGGACGCCCTTCGTCCAGGGCGACGAGGATGCGTGGCTCGCCAACACCAAGAAGTTCACCGAGGCGACCGGTGTCGAGGTCCGCATCGACAAGGAGAGCTGGGAGGACATCCGCCCGAAGGCGGCTGTCGCCGCCAATGTCGGCTCCGGTCCCGACATGGTGATGTGCTGGTTCGACGACGCCCATCAATATCCGGACAAGCTTGTCGACCTGACGGAGCTCGCCAATTATCTAGGGGAGAAGTATGGCGGCTGGTACGACGGCGTGAAGGGCTATGCGACCCGCGACGACAAGTTCATCGCGATGCCGCTCACGGCAATCGGCAACGCCGTCTGCTACCGCGATAGCCACATGAAGGCCGCCGGCTTCAGCGAATTCCCCAAGGACACGGCGGGTTTCCTCGAGCTCTGCAAGGCGATGAAGGCCAAGGGTACCCCGGCCGGCTTCCCGCATGGCAAGGCCGTCGGCGATGGCAACAACTATGCGCACTGGCTGCTCTGGAGCCATGGCGGCAAGATGGTCGACGAGGCCGGCAAGGTCACCATCAACAGCCCCGAGACGCTGGCAGCCATCAACTATGCCAAGCAGCTCTACGAGACGTTCATTCCGGGGACCGAGAGCTGGCTCGACATCAACAACAACCGCGCTTTCCTCGCCGGCCAGATATCGCTCACCGCGAATGGCGTCTCACTCTACTACGCGGCCAAGAAGGATCCGGCACTCGCGGAGATTGCGGCCGATATCCGCACGACAAACTTCCCGATCGGTCCGGTCGGGCAGAGTGTCGAGCTGCACCAGACGAGCTCCATCCTCCTCTTCAACCACAGCAAGTATCCGGAAGCGGCCAAGGCCTACATCAAGTTCATGATGGAGGGCGATCAGATGAACGCGTGGATCGAAGGCTCCAGCGCCTATTGCTGCCAGCCGCTGAAGGCCTTCGCCAATAACCCGGTCTGGACGGCCGACCCGGTCCACGCGCCCTATGCGAAGGCTTCCGAGACGCTGCGGCCGAACGGCTATGCCGGTCCGCTCGGTTACGCCTCCGCGGGCGTCATGGCCGACTATGTGCTGGTCGACATGTTCGCCACCGCCGTGACGGGGCAGATGACGCCGGAGGATGCGATGGTCGAGGCGGAACGGCGAGCCAATCGTTTCTATCGCCTCTGACCTTTTTGGCGCCGGCGGCCAAGACCGCCGCCACAATCGAAGGCGTCGGCGGTCACTGCCGCCGGCGCAGTCCAGTCCAGCCGGAGAAACTCGATGTCTCTCACGTCGTCCGAAAAGCCGCCAAGTGCGATGGCTTCGCTGATGCAGAACAACAACGTGCTCGGCCTGCTCTTCATGCTGCCGGCCGCCGTGTTCCTCATCTGCTTTTTGACCTACCCCTTGGGCCTCGGCGTCTGGCTCGGGTTTACCGATACGCGCATTGGCCGAGACGGCATCTTCATCGGCCTCGAGAACTATGTGTTCCTGGCGCGGGACTCGGTCTTCTGGCTCTCGGTGTTCAACACGCTTCTCTATACCTTCGTGGCGTCGATACTGAAGTTTGTGCTCGGTCTTTGGTTGGCGCTTTTGCTCAACGAAAACCTCCCGTTCAAGTCCTTCTTCCGCGCGATCGTGCTTCTGCCCTGGGTCGTGCCGACGGTACTTTCGGCGCTTGCCTTCTGGTGGATTTACGATTCGCAATTTTCGATCATCTCCTGGTCGCTGATGCAGCTCGGTCTCATCGACGGACCGATCAATTTCCTCGGCGACCCGACGAACGCACGCGCTTCCGTTATCGCCGCCAACGTCTGGCGCGGTATCCCCTTCGTCGCGATCTCGCTGCTTGCCGGCCTGCAGACGATTCCGCCGTCGCTACAGGAGGCGGCTTCGCTCGACGGCGCCACCAGCTGGCAGCGTTTCCGGTATGTCACGCTCCCGATGCTGACGCCGATCATCGCCGTGGTGATGACCTTCTCGGTGCTCTTCACCTTCACCGATTTCCAGCTCATCTACGTCCTGACCAAGGGCGGACCGGTGAACGCGACGCATCTGATGGCGACGCTTTCGTTCCAGCGCGGCATTCCTGGTGGGCAACTGGGCGAGGGGGCGGCGATTGCCGTCGCCATGATCCCCTTCCTGCTGGCCGCGATCATGTTCAGCTTCTTCGGGCTGCAGCGCCGCAAGTGGCAGCAGGGCGGCCAAGATTGATCGGGAGGATTGAATGAACACCACTGCGACGAAAATCGAAGACGAAGTCCTCACCGATACCGCCGAGGGCATGAGCTATCTGAACCGCCTGCCGCGAAGAATTGTCGTGCTTTACCTGCCGATCGCGGTCTTCGTCTTCGTGCTGCTCTTCCCGTTCTACTGGATGGCGATCACCGCCATCAAGCCGAATGCGCAGTTGACCGACTACAACAATTACAGCCCCTTCTGGGTCGTCCGCCCGACGCTCGACCACATCAGATATCTGCTTTTCGAGACCTCCTATCCCGGCTGGCTTTGGAACACGATGCTTGTTGCCGTGGGTTCGACGATCCTTTCTCTCGCGGCCTCGATCTTCGCGGCCTATGCGATCGAGCGGGTGCGCTTCACCGGAGCGCGGCCCGTCGGGCTGATGATCTTCCTTGCCTATCTGGTGCCGCCGTCGATCCTCTTCATCCCGCTCGCCTTCATCGTCTTCAAATTCGGCATCTACGATTCCAAGTTGGCGCTGATCTTCACCTACCCGACCTTCCTCATTCCGTTCTGCACCTGGCTGTTGATGGGCTACTTCCGCTCGATCCCCTTCGAGCTCGAAGAGAGCGCACTGGTGGACGGGGCGACGCGCTGGCAGATCCTCGTCAGGATCATCCTGCCGCTCGCCGTTCCCGGACTGATATCCGCCGGCATTTTCGCCTTCACGCTCTCCTGGAACGAGTTCATCTATGCGCTGACGTTCATCCAATCGTCGGAGAACAAGACGGTGCCGGTCGGCGTGCTGACGGAACTCGTGCGCGGCGATGTGTTCGAGTGGGGCGCGCTGATGGCAGGCGCGCTGTTCGGCTCGCTACCGGTCGTCCTCCTCTATTCGTTCTTCGTCGATTACTACGTCTCGTCGATGACGGGCGCGGTGAAGGAGTGATGGCTATCGGCGAGGCAGCAGCACCAGCGCGAGGGTTGCGACGATGAAGGCGAACGGCGCCCAGGAGGCGCCGGGATCCTGCAGAGCCCAGAGCGTGAGACCGCTGACGGCGCACCAGAGGAGCGGAATCGGCAGCAGAAGCCAGGGCGGTTTTGGTGAGAGTGCCAGCATGGCACCAAGTGTCGTCGCCGCCGTTGGATCGGGCATCAGCCCGAAGGTTTCCGCTGAGGCGACGGAGCGGCCGGCAAAAGGGGCAAGCAAGGGATAGGCAAGCAGCCCGAAGAGCATCAGGCCCAAGCCGCCATAAAACCGCCCTGCGGGCAGCGGCGCACGCGCTGGCCGGATGCTCACGACCATTAGGCCTGCCTGCAGAAGGAAAGCGGCTGCCGCATAGGATGCCGGCCAGTTTATGACGGCGTACCGCATCCACAGGAACTGCCAGGCACAGAGAGCCCAGGCAACTGCCAGTGCCGGATAGGCGATGGCGCGGTTCTTGTATCGGACCGCCAGCACCAGCGCAAAAAGCCCGCCGGCGATGAAGATGATCTGCAGCGGCCAGACGTCATGGTTGTAGCGTTCGACCAGGCGATAATAGACGCGCGGCGAGAACATCAGGAAGTCCACGAGGCGATAGGTAATCCAGTCGGACATCGAATGCCTCAGAGGGCTTCCACATAATCGACCATGCGCCGACGCAATCGTTCGTCGGGCAGAATACCCGTTGCCGCCTCGAGATTCTCGCGCACATGGTCGACGCGGGTGGTTGCCGGAATGGCACAGGTTACTGCCGGATGGGAGATGATGAATTTGAGCAGGAACTGCGCCCAGCTCAGTGCGCCCGTCTCGTCGAGCCATGGCGGCAGGGGTTCGTCTTCGAACTGGCGGATGAGTCGTTTCTGACGGAACGGACGGTTGACGATGACGCCAATTCCTTTCTCCTTAGCCAGCGGCAGGATACGTTCCTCCACCTCGCGGTCGAGGATATTGTAAGTGATTTGAACGAAATCGATGGGCTCGCTTGCCATGACGCGCTCAATCTCGCGGTGACGGCGGCCTTCCGAGGTCGTGATGCCGACATAGCGGATCTGCCCGGAAGCCTTCAGCGCGAAAAGCGCCGGCAGGTGCTCTTCCCAGGAAACGAGGTTATGGACCTGCATGAGATCGAAGGTCTCGACACCCCAATAGGCGCGCGACGCCTCCATCTGAGCGGCGCCGCCTGTTGGATCGGAAATCCAGACCTTCTCGGCGGAAAACAGGCGCTCGGGATAGCGGAGCTTGCGAAGCCCGTAGCCGACCGTCGGCTGGGAGGAACCGTACATCGGCGATGAATCGACTACGCGGCCGCCGCTATCGAAGAAGGCCGCCATCACGGCGGCGCATTCGTCCTTCAGCACCGGATCGTCCCCGACATTGAAGGTGATCCAGGTGCCGAGGCCGACCACCGGGAGCAATTCGCCGCTGGAGGGGATCGGCCGGGTAACAAGGCTGGCCGGCTGGCCGAGCGCCCGCCGTGGCATCAGGGGAAGCAATGCGCCAAGGCCAAGGCCTTGGACGGTCGCCCGCCGGGTGATTATCATGGGACCGCTCCGTTGCCTGCGATGGGTTTCGTTAGCCTATCTCCTTCGTCTGGCGAGATCATGAATGCTTGCATGGGAACGAAGCCACGAAGTCGAAACATGAGGGCCGGCTATGGCGCCTGTTTACGTCAACCCGGAGAAGGTGCGCACCTTCGAGGATGCGGAGAGCTTTTATACGTGGCTCGCAGAGCACCACGACAAGGAAGACGAGGTCTGGATCAAAATCCACAAAGTTGGCTCCGGGCTCAAGTCGATTATCCCCAAGGAGGCCATCGATGTCGTGCTCTGCTGGGGATGGATCGATGGCGTCCGCAAGGGACTGGATGACAAGAGCTATTTTCAGCGCTACACGCCGCGCACCCGCAAGAGCATCTGGAGCCGGATCAATGTCGACAACGTCGTCCGCCTGATCGACGAGGGCCGGATGACCGAGCACGGGCTGAAACAGGTGCAGGCGGCGAAGGCTGACGGACGCTGGGAACGCGCCTATGAAAGCGGCAGGGAGATGAAGATTCCCGATGATCTGCAAGCCGCGATCGACGCCGAGCCGATGGCAAGGGCGATGCTGGCGACACTGAGCGCCCAGAACCGCTATGCGTTCGCCTTTCGCCTGCACCAGATGAAGTCCGAAGCAGGGCGGAAAAAGAAGATCGAGGCCTTCGTCGGCATGCTCAAGCGCGGAGAGACGATCTATCCGCAGGGCAAGACCTAGCGCATCGGCCCGAAAAACGTACCCGATTTTCGGAAAGCTCGATGCGCAAATTCAAAGAGTTACAGCGACCTTTGCGCCTCTGAAAAGACGCGGCGCTGTAGGCTCTAAGTTCGAGCGTGGCTGTGTGCTGTTTCGCTTGCCTCCGGACTGTCGGGGCGCGGCCGTTCGACTTCCAGTTCCAGATGGCGCTGTGCTTTGCGCACGTGCTGCCATTCCTTCTCAAGGCGCAAGAACGCGTCTGTCGACATGAACTTCGACTGCATTATGAACCCTCCATCGCGGCTGCGTCAGAAACACGCAAGCGCATTCTAAGTTCCCTACGTGGGGTCCCTGCGATTTCCGAGGCGCGAAGAATTCCGGCCGCTTTGTCGTAGCGCGTCTTAACTCAAGGTCGATTCAGGGAGACACGCAGTAGTCTCGTTCTGCAACAGCCGCCAACTCGCGTCGCCGATATGGTGAGGCCGCCGCGGCAGTCACTGCACGTCGGCAGCCTCAGGCTTTGCGCCTCATCGTGGATTCCACTCCAGGGGGCCGCTACTCGTCAAGGTTTAGCCTTGTAGTCAATTCGTTCTGCCGCTTACTCCGGAGTACTGGCAACTCCCCCGGGTTTCGGACTTGCTTGGACGAATGAGTTATTGTCGACCAAAACATGCGAGCGCGGGTCTTCCTGCGGACACATCTTATTCAGGTCGCGGCCATCGTCAGCGATGCGACGGCGAGGATCAGGCAAAGGCTCAACGCTACGGCAATGCCGTATCTCATCATTTTCATCCGGCGTGTGCGAACACCAGTCCAATCGTAGCTCATCATGTGCTCCGAGCGATATAGCCTTCGATCGTGAAGTTTGGATGGTTTTTCTTAACAAAACGGAAACCCTGCTCAGAACGGGTATGCCGAGGAAGGCGGTCGACGCGGGCAAGGGCACGGCCGATCAAGTACGGTCATTGGAAGCGCGAATGTAAAACTTTAATAAATTCGCCATACGATATTTCAAACGAGATTTAAACTTCACTGTTTCCGTATTCATTGGCGTTTCAATTTACCATTTTTCCAGAATCATTTTGCAGTTAACTCTTGCAGGTTTCATTTGCTCTATAGTCCCGGCCGAAATGGGGCGTGGGAAGCAGTTCTGGCATGTGCGGGTTCAGCGGCTATTTTGGTTCAATACGAGACGGAAATGCCCTTCTCGAAAGGATGACGGCCGCGATTGCGCATCGCGGCCCGGATGAGCATGGCACTTTCACCGCACCGCAGGCGGGACTCGGCCACGTGCGGCTGTCAATCGTCGGACTTGGCGATGGACAGCAGCCGATGTCGGATGCAAGCGGCGAACTGACGATCGCCTTCAACGGCGAGATCTTCAACTATGTCGAGTTGCGGGACGAACTGCGCGCCCGTGGCCGCCGATTCCGCACCGGGAGCGACACCGAGGTCATCCTCCATCTCTATGACCAGATGGGGGAGGATTGCGTCTCTGTGCTCAATGGCGATTTCGCTTTCGCGGTCTTCGATGCGCGGCGCCGCCGGATGATGCTGGCGCGCGATCGCATGGGCGTGCGGCCGCTGTTCTATACGATGCAGGGCGGCACGCTCTACTTCGCCTCGGAGGTGAAGGCGCTGCTTGAGGTGCCGGGCGTGTCCGCCGAGATCGACCCGATTGCGCTCGACCAGATCTTTACCCTCTGGGCGCCGATCGCGCCCCGCACACCCTTCCGCAATATCCTAGAACTCGAACCGGCGCATCTGATGATCGCCGATGAGCGCGGCGCCACGAGCCGGGCCTACTGGCAGCTTGAATTTCCGGATCGGAGCGAGGCGCGGGCATACACCAACGAAGGGCGCGCCGCTGAGGAACTGCGCGCCTTGCTCGATGACGCCACCCGCATTCGCATGCGCGCCGACGTCCCGGTCGGGGCTTACCTTTCCGGCGGGCTCGACTCCTCCATCGTCTCTGCGCTCGCAGCCGGTATGACGCCGCGGCGCCTTCGGACCTTCTCGGTCACTTTCGACAGTGCGGAACACGACGAAAGCGCATTCCAGCTGGAAATGGCCGCAGCCCTCGGCACGGAGCACAGCGCGGTTGCCTGCGAGGCAGGCGATATCGCCAGGGTCTTCCCGGAGGTCATTCGCTTCACGGAGAGGCCGATCATCCGCACCGCACCCGCGCCGCTTTTCCAACTGTCCGGCCTGGTGCGCGAGGCGGGGCTGAAGGTGGTGTTGACGGGCGAGGGCGCCGACGAGGTGTTCGCAGGCTATGACATCTTCAAGGAAGCGCGCGTGCGCCGCTTCTGCGGCCGCCAGCCGGGCTCGCGCATAAGGCCGCATCTCTTCCGCAAGCTCTATCCCTATCTGCCGGGGCTTAAGCAGCAGTCGCCGGAATATCTGGCGGCCTTCTTCGGCGCCGGTGACGATCCGCTTGACGATCCGCTTTTCTCGCACCGGCCGCGCTTCAAGGGCACGGCGGCGACGAAGCTCTTTTTCTCTGCCGAGCTGCGGGCGGAACTCAACAACTACGACGCGACGGAAGAACTGATCGGTCGTCTGCCTGCGGAATTCGGCCGCTGGCATCCGCTTCATCAAGGACAATATCTCGAAAGCCGGTTCCTGCTCCCCGGCTACATCCTTTCGAGCCAGGGCGACCGCATGGCCATGGCGCACGGCATCGAGGGCCGCTTTCCCTTCCTCGACCATCGCCTGGTCGAGTTCGCCGCCAAGCTGCCGCCGGAGATGAAACTCAGGGGACTGACCGAAAAGCATATCCTGCGCCAGGCGACCAGGGATCTCCTGCCGCCGGCGATCGGCCAGCGGACGAAGCAGCCCTACCGGGCACCGGACAGCCAGGCCTTCAGCGGTGCCGGTGTGCCCGATTACGTCCGAGATGCGCTGAGCGAGGAGGCAGTCGCCGCCAGCGGCCTCTTCAATGCCAAGGCCGTGGCGAAGCTCCACGAGAAGTGCCGCACCCGCCCAGCTTCGGGCTTCCGCGACAACGCGGCTTTCGTCGGCATCCTCTCGACTGAGCTTTGGCTGAAGACATTTACCGGCGCCGGCCGCAAGGCGGCGGCCGCCTGAAAGCAATCAAGAAAAGGATTGGACATGACACAGACGATCAAGGACAAGCTCAAAGCCTTCATCATCGAGAACTTCCTGTTCGGCGATGCGTCCTATGAGCTCGCCGACACGGCATCGCTCATCGAAAACGACATCATCGATTCGACCGGCGTCCTCGAACTCGTGGCCTTTATCGAGGACCACTTCGGGATCGCGATGGCCGACGCCGATATCGTTCCGGCAAACCTCGATTCGCTTGCGCGTATCTCGGCCTTCATCGAGGCAAAGGCCGCCGTCCCGGTCACGGCTTGAAGCAGCGCAGCGGGGGCATTCCGGCATGAGGTTCGAGCAATTCCTTATGAAGAACGCCGCAGCACATGGTGCGAAGACGGCGCTCATCACCGAGCGGAAACGGCTGAGCTACGCGGAACTGAATGAGCTTTCGGCCAGGCTTGCCGCATCGCTTACCGCGAACGGGGTCAAGCGCAACGACCGCGTTCTGGTCTTCATGGACAATTGCTGGGAGGCGGCGGTCTCAATCTTCGCGATCCTTAAAGCCGGCGCGACCTTCAGCCCGATCAACGCCTCCACCAAGGCCGACAAGCTCGCCTATATCATCGGCGACTGCGAGGCCGCGGCGATCCTGACGCAGGCGAAGCTGATGCCGATCGTTACGGAGGCGCGTGCCCTTTCACGCGACGACGCGCCTTTCGTTGCCTCGACCGCAGCACCCACCGGGCGCACGCCCGAGGGTGCCGCCTCCTTCGAGGAATGCCTGAGCGCTGCAGCCGCTCCTGTTGCTCATGCCGGCATCGACGTCGATCTCGCCATGCTGATCTATACGTCCGGCTCGACCGGCCGTCCCAAGGGCGTGATGATGACCCACCGCAATATCGATGCGGCATCGGAGTCGATCACCACCTATCTCTGCAACCGGCCGCACGACGTGATCCTCAACGTCCTGCCGCTCGCCTTCGACTACGGCCTCTATCAACTGTTGATGGCCATCCGCATCGGCGCCACCCTGGTGCTCGAAAAATCCTTCGCCTTCCCGCAGGCGATCTTCGAACGCATTCGCGCCGAGGGCGTCACCGGTTTCCCGCTGGTGCCGACCATGGCCGCGATGATCCTGCAGATGCGCGATCTCAAGCCCGGTTTCCTGCCAAGCCTGCGCTATATTTCCAACACCGCCGCCGCGCTGCCGCCGCCGCACATCGCTCGCCTTCGCGAGCTGTTTCCATCGGCGCGGCTCTATTCGATGTACGGTCTGACGGAGTGCAAACGCTGCACCTATCTGCCGCCGGAAGAGCTCGACCGCCGGCCGGGATCGGTCGGGATCGCCATTCCCAACACGGAAGCCTTTGTCGTTGACGATGAAGGCAGGCGGGTGCCGCCGGGCGTTGCCGGCGAACTCGTCATCCGTGGACCGCACGTGATGCAGGGCTATTGGCGCAACGATGCGGCGACCGAACGCATGCTGCGCGCCGGACCGAACCCGTGGGAAAAGGTGCTCTACACCGGCGACCTGTTCAGGACCGACGAGGAAGGCTACCTTTATTTCGTCGGTCGCAAGGACGACATCATCAAGACGCGCGGCGAGAAGGTGGCTCCGAAAGAGGTCGAGACCGTTTTGCATGCCCATCCCGGCATTGCTGAAGCCGTGGTCATCGGCATTCCCGATCCGGTGCTTGGAGCTGCGGTCGGCGCGCTGGTTGTCCCCTCCGACCCAACGCTCACCGAAAAGGAAATCATCCGCCACTGCGCCCGTCATCTCGAAGACTTCATGGTGCCGAGGATCGTCGAATTTCGCACCGAGTTGCCGAAGACGGATACCGGCAAGGTAAGCCGCAGACTTGCTGCCGAGACATTGGAGCCCGCCGAATGAACATCCGCCCGGATCAGGAACGTTTCGTTTCCTCCGCCGATATCCTGAAGATTGACGAGGCGGCGGAGACCGAGCGGATCGCCGCGGGGCTGCGTGCGCAGTTGCGCGCAATGCGCAAGCGCGGACTCGTGCTGGGTCTTTCGGGCGGCATCGATTCCAGCGTCTCGGTGGCGCTTGCCGTGCGCGCCGTCGGCGCCAAGAACGTCTTCTGCCTGTTCATGCCGGAAAACGATTCCGATCCTGAGAGCCTGCGGCTCGGGCGGCTGGTGGCGGATACGTTCGGTGTCGAGGCGATCGTCGAGGATATCGGCCCGACGCTTGCGGCAATGGGCTGCTATCAACGGCGCGATGCCTTCATCCGCGAACTGGTGCCGCACTATGGGCCGGGCTGGGCGTCGAAGATCGTCATCGCCAACGCGCTCGAAGGCGACGGCTACAACATCTCCTCGCTCGTGGTGCAGGACCCGGAAGGCAATCGCACGAAGCTGCGCATGCCGCCCTCGGTCTATCTCGGCATCGTCGCCGCGACGAACATGAAGCAGCGCACGCGCAAGCAGATCGAATACTACCATGCCGACCGGCTTAACTTCGCGGTGCTCGGCACCCCGAACCGACTCGAATACGACCAGGGTTTCTTCGTCAAGAACGGCGATGGTGCAGCGGACGTCAAGCCGATCGCGCACCTTTACAAGTCGCAGGTCTATGCGCTTGCCGCCCATCTCGGCGTGCCCGAGGAAATCCGGCGCCGCCCGCCCACCACCGACACCTATTCGCTCGAGCAGACGCAGGAGGAGTTCTATTTTTCGCTTCCCTACGATCGAATGGATATCTGCCTCTTTGGCCTGAACAACGGCTTGGGCGCAGAAGATGTCGGCCGCGCGACAGATTTGACCGCAGTTCAGGTCGAGCGCGTCTGGGCCGACATCGCCGCGAAGCGCAAGGCCACCCGTTACCTGCATCTCGGGCCGCAGCTCGTGCAGGCGGTTGAAGAGATTGGCGATTGATCTGAGTTCGAAAGGCGGAATGGAGTAACTACGGCAGCTGCATTTACGCTGCCTCCGCCAAAGCGCTCGCTGCCTCTGTCTCCTCGCACCCTCGTTATCATCTTCGTAGAGGCTGTCCGACCACAATTTCCGCAGGGTCAGGCGTCCGCTCTCCAGCCCCGGGCAGGCTAGGTCGGTTAACCATTTGTTAACCGTGACTCGCCTACATCTTGGCAACGGAAAATTAACGTAGATGACCAAAGTGCTAACTGACACCCGCTCCATCCGCATCAAGGGCCGCTCGTTCCTGGCGCTGGTGCTTTCGCCGGAGCCTCCGCTCGACGGTTGGCTCGCCCGGCTCGACGATCTAGCCTCGCGGTCCGCGGGGTTTTTCCTAGGGCGGCCGGTGGTGCTCGATGTCTCGGACATCGAGATCGACCGGGCGCAACTCAAGAACCTGATCGATGAACTTGGCAAGCGCAACGTGCGCATCATGGGCATCGAGGGCGGCCGCCCGTCGCTTTTCGAGCCCGGCATGCCGCCGGCAATGCGGGGCGGGCGACCGGCTCCGGACGTCGAAGTGCCGACCCTCGAGGCCGGCGGCGACTCGAAGGCAGTGGCGAACAACGAATCGGCGGCAGCGGTCCCGCAACTCGAGCAGCAATCGGCACGGCCGATCTCGTCGATCGTCATCCGGGAACCTGTGCGGTCGGGACAGTCGGTGATCTTTCCGGAGGGCGACGTCACCGTCATCGGCTCCGTCGCCTCCGGTGCGGAGATCATCGCCGGCGGTTCGGTTCACATCTACGGGACACTCAGGGGGAGGGCGCTGGCAGGGTCCGTCGGCAATTCTTCGGCGCGCATCTTCTGCCGCCGGCTGGAAGCAGAACTGCTGGCAATCGACGGCGTCTACAAGACAGCGGAAGACATGGCCCCCAATCTTCGTGGCCAGGCCGTGCAGCTCTGGCTCGAAGGCGATTCGATCATGGCGGAAAGACTTAACTGAGCCGATGTCCGGCCAGCAGACAGGAGCGGGAAGATGGCGAAAGTAATCGTTGTTACATCAGGTAAGGGTGGCGTCGGCAAGACGACGTCGACCGCCGCGCTCGGTGCGGCGCTGGCGCAGAGAAACGAGAAAACCGTTGTCGTCGATTTCGACGTCGGCCTGCGCAACCTCGATCTCGTGATGGGCGCCGAGCGCCGGGTGGTCTACGACCTCGTCAACGTCATCCAGGGCGACGCTAAGCTGCCGCAGGCGCTGATCCGCGATAAGCGGCTCGACACGCTCTTCCTGCTCCCGGCCTCGCAGACGCGCGACAAGGACGCCCTGACGCCCGAAGGCGTCGAACGGGTGATGGCTGAACTCAAGAAGCATTTCGATTGGGTTATCTGCGATAGCCCCGCCGGCATCGAACGCGGCGCGACGCTCGCCATGCGGCATGCCGACATCGCCGTCATCGTCACCAATCCGGAGGTCTCTTCCGTCCGCGATTCGGACCGCATCATCGGCCTGCTCGATTCCAAGACCGAACGGGCCGAGCGCGGCGATCGCGTAGAGAAGCACCTGCTCCTTACCCGCTACGACGCAGCCCGTGCCGAGCGCGGCGACATGCTCAAGGTTGACGACGTGCTGGAGATCCTGTCGATCCCGCTCATCGGCATCGTTCCGGAAAGCACGGACGTGCTGCGCGCCTCCAACATCGGCGCTCCGGTGACGCTCGCAGACAGCCGCAGCGCCCCGGCGCTTGCCTATCTCGACGCGGCCCGCCGGCTGACTGGCGAGACTATCCCGATGACCATTCCCGGCGAAAAGCGCGGACTGTTAGGCAAAATATTCGGACGGAGGGCAGCATGAGCATATTCCGTTTCTTCAACAAACAGACGTCTGCGCCGACGGCGCGGGAGCGCCTGCAGGTGCTGCTCGCCCATGAACGCGCCTCAGTCGGCCACTCCGATCTCGTGGCGCTGCTTCGCGAGGAAATCCTCGCCGTCATCGCCAAGCATGTGCAGGTCGATGGCGACAAGGTGAGCGTCAAGATGGACCGCGGCGAGAATGTCTCGACGCTGGAGGTCGACATCGAGATCCCGCTGAAGGCCGTCCGCGCGGCCTGAGACATTACTGCGCCGCGCTTCTTTTCAGACGCGCGGCGCAGTGACCTTTGCATTTGCGCATCAAGCTTTCCGATATTTCGGTTTCGATTGGGTCGATAGGCTAGACCGGCGGCCGGTAGTGCGGCCGTCGTTTGGAAGGCTGCGTCAGAGAACGCAGCCACACCGCGCCGAACGGGCATAGGTGATGAGTTCGGCTCGCCGGCTGCGTCCGTCGGTGAGGAACTCGTCGATTGCCGCCGTCACCACGTCGGGCCGCTGGCGCGCCCAATGGCCGAGGCCGTGGAGGGCAGCCTCCTGACATGCAATCGACTCGAGCCGCAGCGTTCGGCTCATCACATCGATTGCTGTCCGTCGCAGGAGTTCGCAGTCGGGATCGTCGGGTAGCGCCAGGCAGGGAAATTCATCCCACCACATATAGCAGACGCCGTTCAATGGCGCCGCGCCGGCTTCGTCGATGTGACCCAGAATGGGGGCACAGCGCGGAGCGAAGAGGTTCGCGAAGACGCCCTCGATCGCTTCGATGCAGCGAAGGCGCGCAGCTATCGGCGTGGCTCTGCTGTAGAACCAGCCGTTGTCGCCCGAGGCACTGGTGCTCAGCAGATAGGTGAGCCCTTGAGCGATCTGCGCATCGGAAAAGCCGGTGAGAGACCGCTCGATTGTCGAAAAGAGCCGGGTGAAGTATTCGATCGCCAAAGGCGGCTGCGGATGCCACCAGGGAGGGTCTTCGTCGAAGAACCAGGGATAGCCGTGCGGCCGGACGGGCGGGCCGAAGGCGTGCTGTAGCCAGGCATCATAACTCAGGTCCGACACGGCTGGCATTCCGATCCCCAGCTGATGGTTGTTGCCGTCGCAAAGCGTTTGTGCGCCCGAGCGCCTTTACCGCCAACCAAGGGCCGGGGCGACATGGGTCAGTATTGCTTCGATCACATGAGCGTTATAGTCGACGCCTAGCTGGTTGGGCACCGTCAGAAGCAGCGTGTCGGCCTCGGCAATGGCCTCGTCCTTCGCCAACTGCTCAACAAGGACGTCCGGCTCGGCGGCGTAACTTCTACCGAAGATTGCCCGCGTCTTCTCGTCTATGAAGCCGATCTTATCCTCATTCTCGTCGCCGTATCCGAAATAGGCGCGGTCGCGGTCGTTGATGAGCGCGAAGATGCTGCGGCTGACGGACACCCGAGGCTCGCGTCGATGGCCCGCCGCCTTCCATGCCTCGCGGAACGCCCGGATCTGATCGGCCTGCTGAATGTGGAAGGGAAGACCACTTTCGTCGTCCTTGAGCGTGGAGCTCTGCAGATTCATGCCGAGCCTGGCCGCCCAGACCGCGGTTGCGTTGGACCCAGCGCCCCACCAGATTCGCTCGCGAAGGTCCTCGGAGTGGGGCTCCAGGCGCAGGAGTCCCGGTGGATTGGGAAACATCGGCCGAGGATTGGGCTCAGCAAATCCTTTGCCGCGCAGCACCTCGAGCAGCACCTCCGTGCGCCGACGGGCCATGTCGCTGTCGCTCTCACCCTCGGCAGGCGCGTAGCCGAAATAACGCCATCCGTCGATTACCTGTTCGGGAGATCCGCGGCTGATGCCGAGCTGCAGGCGACCGCCCGCGATGATGTCGGCCGCCCCTGCATCTTCGACCATGTAAAGCGGGTTTTCATATCGCATGTCGATCACCGCCGTACCGATCTCGATGCGGCTCGTCTTGGCCCCGACGGCGGCGAGCAGCGGAAAGGGCGAAGCGAGCTGACGGGCAAAGTGGTGCACGCGGAAATAGGCCCCGTCAGCCCCGAGTTCCTCTGCCGCAACGGCAAGCTCGATCGACTGCAGGATGGCGTCGGAGGCGGAGCGCGTTTTCGACTGCGGTGAGGGCGTCCAGTGCCCGAACGAAAGAAAGCCGATCTTCTTCATGGTCATGGTGCTCGTTGGTCTGCCGGACTTCTCGACATAAATAGCGCCTGGGACATGGATGTCACCGTAAGGCTCCTCGGCGCCAGTCGCTGCCGCCGGCCCCCACCGATATCCTTAAAAGCAGCCGCCGATAAGGCGGCTCCAATGTTCCCCCGCAAGGCCGTTCAAGAAGCCTTCGGAGCGGCGGAAGGCCTCGAGGAGTTGTTCGTCGCGCGAATGTACTACGGTCGAAGCGGCATGGACGAAGCCGATGCGGCGGCCCATCATGGCTTCGAGAAGCGCCGGCTGGGTTCGACCGCGCACTCCCGCCGCGCCGCGTGCGGCGGCGTGATCGATCAGGCAGTCGATGACGGAACCGGCTTGACCCGGCAGCGCAATGATCTGGAGAACCTGGGCCATGCCCCCAGGCCGCACGTGATAAAAGAACGCGCCAACGGGTGCGCCGGTGCGAGATTTGACAGCCGCAAGGACCGCCTCGCCATAGACCGGCTTCTCCACCGCTTCCATGAGAATGTGCTCAAACTGGCCGCCCGCCCAGGCCGGCTTCAGCGCAAATTGCCTGATCAGGAGCTGGAAAAGCTCCGCGAAGCTCTCCCGGTCGATCTCGGCCACCTGGAGCGCCCCCGGCATGCCGGCCTCGGCCGGAATGCCCGACCAGCGAAGCTCCCCCCGGTTCATCTTGTTGCGATGCCGCCCGTCGAAGGCGCGCGCCAGTGGCGCCAGGACGCGCGCGGGGCGGAGCCGCCGAGCCACGAGGTCGAGCGCGAAAGAGGCAGGCCGGATGACGCGCACCCAGTCGAGGCTGTATTGCGGCAGAACGATGCCGCGCAGCCGCGTCCACATCTGCATGGAGACTTCGCTGGCGGTCTCGCTGAAGGAAAGATCCTGCGGACCGGCGAGAAAGGCTTTCAGGAGCCGCGCACCGGCCAGCGGGTCGCTCTCGCGATCCTCGACCATCAGTGAACCACAAATCGCCGCGCGCAGTCGCCGGCCCTCATAGGACATCGGCAATACATTGACGCCAACGAAGCCTGAGATCCGCCCGGCGTCGTTGACGTGAACGAGCGGCGTGATCTCGGGATCGCAGCCGGGCGCTTCAAGGTAGTGGTGCCGCAGATATTCGGCAAGGGGCGGCGGAGGCGCCGCGTCGCTGTGCCGGAAGATTTTTTGAAAAAGAGTTGCGATGGCGGGGATGTCTTGCACCGCGAGCGAACGGATGTCGCTCATCTCACAGGACCTTCCCCGGCGCGCTTGCGGGTGATCGCCACGCGCGGCCTGCCGGCCGCGTCTTCGGCAAAATGGACCGGTTCGTAACATTTCGCGCGGGCAAGCAGCGCGGCTGCCTGCCGATCCTGCCCTTCTCCGAACTCGAAGAGCAGCCAGCCGCCGGGCTTCAGGAAAGGAGCCGCTTCGCGGGCCAGCCGCTGGTGGATGGAGATGCCGTAGGGGCCGCCGTCAAAGGCCTCACGCGGCTCATGCTCGAGCAGGTGCGCGCTATCGCTTTCGAGGCGGGCCGTCGAAATATAGGGAGGGTTGCAGACGATCATGTCCACCGCGCCTTCGAGCCCCTCACCGTTCAGGGCCCCAAAGAGATCGCCCTGCTGGATCAGGACGCGATCCTGAAGCGAGAGGCGCGCCGTGTTGCGGCGAGCGAGCGCAACTGTGCTGTCGGTCAGGTCCGCGCCCCACACCTCAGCCCCAGGGATCTCCGCCGCGATCCCGAGTGCGAGATTTCCGGAACCGCAGCACATGTCGACGACGGTTGGCGGTTCCGCCAATTCGCGGAGGATCGCAACCGCGCTTCGACCGAGTAGCTCGGTCTCTTCGCGGGGCACCAGCACGTCCGGTGCAAGTTCGAGTTCTATGCCCATGAAGCGGACAAGGTGGGGCGAATAGCCGTCGGCCCGGTCCTGATGCTTATCGTCCCGCAGCACGAGTGCTCCTTCGGTTGTCGGTGGCGCCTTGGTGCCGCGGACACTAGCGCACTGAGGTAAACGGAAGCTGAAATGCAATTGAGCGGCCATGTTAACCGGCCAATCATCTCTCGGCGCTAAGTTGCGCCGCAGCCACGAGAGCAGGCTGGCAGTGAGGCCTGCCCAAGCTGAGACCCTGAATACCAAGCAAGGCGGATTGGATGGCATCGGAGGGCATTACGGAAGCGAGAGGGGTAAAGGCCCTTCTGCCGATGCTGCTTTCCTATGCGGCATCCGGCGGCAGTCTCGTCATCGGTTCGGCGGCCCAACTCCTCACCTTCGCTATCCTGGCGCGCTGGCTTGGCGTCCACGAATTCAGTGTCTTCGTCGCGATTACCGCCGTCGCCAACATCGCCGTCCACTTGTGCGGACTGGGCGCGATGGAAAGCCTGGTGCGCCGTGTCGCCCGCGACAGAGGCGTCTATCCGGACCTGCTCGGTCACAACATCCTCCTGACGGCTGGCAGCGGACTGCTTCTCGTCGTCTTTGGAGCCGTGGTCCTGCCGTTCTTCTTCACTCTGGCGGACGGTACCGTCATGAATATTGCGGTGGTGATGCTGATGCTCGTCACCAACATCGTGCTCGTTCGGGTGATCGTGCTGGCCGAGCAGATCTTCATCGCTCACTCCGATTTCGCCTCTGCCAACAAGGTGGTCGTCGGCTTTGCGATGGCGCGGACGATAGCGGCTGCGCTCGCCTGTGTCGCCTTCGGCGTCTCGACGGTGGCCGCCTGGGCCGTCTGGCAGTTCCTGTGCCACGTCCTCGTTGCGTTCGCCTGCCTCTCGGCACTCAAGCGCCTGGGCAAGCCGCGCTATCGTATCGTGCGCGAGGAGATTCGACAGGGGCTTTACTTTGCCGTTCCCTTCATCTTGCGTGCGCTGAGGCAGAATGCTGATCTTCTGGTTCTGAGCCTTGTCACCACCGCAGAGATCGTCTCGAGCTACAGCGTCGCCCGCCGGATGCTGGAGAGCAGTTACCTTTCGGTAGACGCGCTCAATCGGCTCGTCTATCCCGGCTCCGCCAGGATGTCCGCCGCCGGATTGCATCACGCCTTCGAGCGTGTGCTGCGGGTGCTAGCCGCAGCAACGGTCATCGGCTTTGCGGCCGCGGTGGCGGTCTTCTTGCTCGCGCCGATCCTGCGCTATCTTTTCGGAGAGGACTATGTCTCCCTGGTCGGATTCGTCAGGACCCTTTGCTGGGTCGTCGTGCCGCTCGCGATCTGGTCCGTGGCGATGGAGGCGCTCGGCGCCTCGGGCTATCACGCGCCGCGGGCAACGGTGATGGGTCTCGGTAGCGTGGCCGGTGCTTGCCTTGCCGCTTCGGCGAGTTGGTATGCGCCGCCCGCCGGAACATTCCTTTCATTCTACGTCATCGAAATTGCGATGGTCGCCGGCGCCTGGGGCGTCTTCCTGCACTTCGTGAGGCGCGACCGCGAGAGCGCCGCCGCCGGGACGGCGCTCGCGGCCGGCGAGGCCGGCGCATGACCGTCGATCTCTTGAGGGCGCGATCCTTCGCGGCGGCCGAAGGCTATGGTCCGCGCAAGTCATCGGTCCGTGCTCTGGAGAAGGCCGACCTTCCGGCGGTGGCGGGATTGTTCAGCAAGGTATTTCGCCAGCGGGGCTGCGCGCCCAGCGACGAGCTGAAGCACTACCTGGACACCATCTTCTTCGGCAGCCCGCATTACAGGCCGGAATATGGAAGCGTGGTGCATGAGAACGGCGATGGCGGAATCGACAGCGCTATTCTCTCGGTGCCTATGCAGTTCACGGTGCACGGCCGGCACATCGTCGCGCGCCTTCTCTGCGCCTTCATGGTCGACGGCAAGTTTGGCGCTGCGGGAGCAGCACGGCTTGCGCGCACCATGCGGGCAGCACGCCAGGAGATGTGCTTCTCCGACAGCTCATCGCCAGTGAGCGCCGACCATTGTACTGCCGGTGGCGGGATAATTCTGCCGATCCACAGCCTCGAGTGGCGGCGTTCCTTCCGCCCACTTGTCGCCGCCGCGCTGCTTGCAGGGCGTCAGATTCCTGCCCTGGTATCTCGTCCCATGATCCGCATCCTCGGGCTGGCCGATCGGGCGCTTCGCCGATGGCGGCCTTCCCTCAAGGCCAGTGCTGCGGCCGGATTGCGGAGCGAAGCCGCGAGCCTGGACGCCTTCTTCCAATGCGCAGCGCCGATGCTCGAGCGATTTTCGATCCGCCCGACCTGGTCCAAAAGTGAATTCGACTGGCTGGTTCAGGTCGCGTCACTGAACCGGAGCCTGGGGGTGCTGCAGTCAAAGGTCGTGCGCACCGCGGAGGGCAGGGCGATCGGCGCCTTTCTCTTTTTCGGAAAGGCGAACAGGACAGCCAATGTGCTCAACATTCTCTGTGAGGAGGGGCGGGAACTCGACGTCACGGCCACAATGTTCTCCAGCCTCGACGAAGAGGGTTACGCCGTTGCCCGGGGGATGGGCCAGCCATTCCTGATGAACGCAATCTCACGTCAGCGCTCGCTCTCCTTCCGGCATCGGGGCTACTTCTGCATGGTGACCCGCCACACCGACCTCAGGGAGGCAGCATTGCGAAACGACATCTATATCGGCGGGCTCGCGTCGGAAAGTTGGAGCCGGCTCCTGACGGATTTTTAACTCGCGTCTGCCCGGGCGTTCAGAACCAACGCTTGGGGCGGAAGCGCGAGACGCAAGGGCGTGAAGCCGCCGTGACAAAGGTTACCGAGCACCGGCTTGGCTTAACGGATTGTTCACCGTGCCGCCCTACTTCTTAACGATCACTGCGCGTGGCAGGCAAGCTCCTGTGAGATCAGGAGCATGCGTGGGGAAAACGGATGTACCGGCCGAGCGAGCCCGATAGACAAGCATTGCGCCTCGAAACGCGCTTTGAGCGGCCGCGCTCGCGTGGAGGGTCGCTGCTCGACTTCCTGCCCGCAGCAGAGCCGGAATCGGATCCCGAGAAACCCTCGGCCGCATCGCCGGCTCCAGTCGCTCCCGTGGAACCCGGCCCATTGCGGCTCAGCGAGTATTTCCCTGGCCTTTCATTGCTTGGCGATCTCGGCGTCGACGATATCGTTGCCTGGCTGCGTGACGGCCGGCGCTGGATCGTCATGGCGCTCGTCCTTTGCATCGGCGGCGCACTCGGCTACGCGATGATGGCGACGCCGCGATATACGGTTTATACCGACATCGTCGTCGACCCCGCCAACCTGAACGTCGTCAGCGACGACGTGTTCATGAGCAACCCCCAGCGCGACGCGCAATTGCTGGAGGTCGAAAGCAGGCTCAGGACGCTCACCTCGCGCAACGTGCTGAAGCGCGTCATCGACAAGCTGCGGCTGACCGAGGACGCGGAATTCGTCAAACCGCCGCCGCTCTCGGCGCTCTTCGCGCTGTTTTCCTCCGAGGACGCGAAGGCGGGGAAAGAGCTTGCAGCGATGCGGGCGCTCTCCGAAAGGGTTGAGGCTCGGCGCGAGGAACGCTCATTCGTCGTGGTCCTGAAGGTCTGGAGCGAGGAGCCGGCAAAAGCCGTCAAGCTTGCGGACGCCATCGTCAGTGCCTTCGAGGCGGAGCTCTTCCAATCGGCTGCCGAAAGTGCCGGCCGGGTCGCGCAGAACCTGAACGCCCGGCTGGACGAACTGCGCCAGAGTGTGACCGAGGCCGAAAAGAAGGTGGAGGAGTTCAGGCGCGCGAACGGCCTGCTCTCTGCCAACGGCGAACTCGTCAGCAATCAATTGTCGAGCGAACTCAATACCCAGGTGCTCCAAGCACAGCAACGGTTCATCCAGGCCGAGACGCGCTACAAGCAGATGAGCGCGGCGATTGCGCAAGGACAGACCGCCAGCGCCTCAATCTTCGAGTCGGCAGACATGACCAACCTTCGCCAGCAGTACAACGCCCTGCAGCAGCAGATAGGTTCGATGCAGCTCACCTATGGCGAAAGGCACCCGCGCCTGGCTGCAGCCCGCTCGGAACGGACGACGCTGGAGGCGGCCATCAGAGGGGAGGCCCAACGCATAGCCGAACGCGCCAAGGGCGATTTCGATCGCGAGCGGTCGGCCCTCAATGCCTTGCGAGCGAAGGCGAGCGACGAGAAATCGAATGTCTTCACCGATAATGAAGCGCAGGTGCACCTTCGCGATCTTGAGCGAGAGGCGCGCACAAAGGCCGCGGTCTACGAGACGCATCTGGCGCGCGCCCAGCAGATCACCGAACGCCAGCAGATCGATACGAGCAACATTCGCGTCATCTCCAGCGCCATGCCGCCGGAATCCCGGAATTGGCCGCCCCGAACGATCATCCTGTTGATCGTCGGCGCCGTCCTCGGCCTCGTCGGGGGCGTCTCGCTGGCGCTTACCCTCGGCCTGTGGAGATATGTCCGCCGCCATCAGCCTGCGGCCGGATAGGAGTGGGGGCCGGATGGGCACGGGGTTTCAGGAGACGAGTGAGCCCAATTCGAGGCTGCGCGTCGGCACCTTTTTGTTCATGGCGCTCTTCCTGTTCCTGTGGGTGTCGATCGACCCCTACGTCGATCTCACGGGCGAGGCGGTGCTGGACCCTTCCGCAGGGAATTCCAACCGGCTGAACCAGATCCTGGCGCTGCTGCTGACGGCGAGCATGCTCGGCTATGGTCTCTTGCATCCGATGCGCGGCATCATTCTGCAGCCGCGCGTGCTGCTGGCGCTGCTTTATGCATGGTTCTTCTTCGTCTCGGTGATCTCCGCCCATCCGATGCTCGGTATCAAGGGCATCATCCTTTCGACGATGATGACGCTCAATGCCAGCATCTACCTGCTGCTGCCGGCAACGGAGCGCCACTTTGCCAAGATGCTCGGCATCGGCACGCTGATCATGCTTGGCTTTGCCTATTACGGGGTATTGTTCAAGCCGACGCTCGCCATCCACCAAGCCGCGGAATTGCGCGAGCCGATGAATGCCGGCCTGTGGCGCGGCCACTTTCCCCACAAGAACAGCGCGGCGGCGGCGATGGTGCTCGCAGCCTTTTTCGGGCTCTTCGTCATGAACGGCTGGTCGCGCCCTGTGGGCCTTTCGATCGTGGCTCTCTCATTCCTTTTCCTCGTCAATACGGGGGGCAAGACGTCGACGGCCATGCTGCCGGCGATCCTGATGCTCGCCTGGATCTTTGAAAGGTTCCGCTTCCTCCGGATTCCGATCGTGATCGGCGGCGTTGGGCTCTTCAATCTGTTCGCCGTTGGCTCCGCAGTCATCAGACCGTTCGGAGAGTTCATCGCCGGGCTTGGCATCGATGCGACCTTCACCAATCGCTCCGACATCTGGCGTTTCGCCTTTTCCGCGCTGGCGGAGCGGCCGTTGACCGGGCATGGCTTCAAGGCATTCTGGCAGACCGAGGAACTCGTCTACAGCGGCGGCACGGTCGAGACTTGGGCGGTCGCGGCCGCCAATGGGCACAATTCCTACCTGGACATCGCCTTGACGACCGGTTTTCCGGGCCTGCTCCTCACGCTGCTCTGGCTGATCGTCCTGCCGCTGCGCAACATCTCCCGCATCGGCCCTGATCGCGAACACGCGCATCTGACGCGGCTTTTCATTCGTATTTGGCTCTATACGATCTTTCACGCCGGCCTCGAGAGCCTCTTCTTCGAGGGCGGCAGTCTTCTCTGGTTCACCTTCATGTTTGCCCTCTACGGATTGCATCTGCAGTCGAACGCCGTGCTCAGCGCCGCGCCCGAGCCCTCAAGAAGGAGGCACATTGCCCATGCTTGACTGGCAAGGACGGGTCGGTGCGCTCGTCGACAGGGTGGCAAATCGACTGATCTGGCAGTTCGCGAGCGGCCGGCGAGCGGTCGAAACGGACGTGCCAATCGTCTCCTTCACCTTCGACGACGTGCCGGACAGTGCGCTGATCGAGGGCGCCACCATCCTGGAGCGGCACGGTGTTAGCGGCACCTTCTACATTGCTGGCGGACTCGGCGGACGGGTCGAGCCCGAGCGGACCTTGATCACGCCCGAAGGATGCGGCGAGTTGCTGGTGCGCGGCCATGAAGTTGGCTGCCACACCTTCGCGCACCGCAGAGTACGCGACATGCGCCGCCTCGCTGAAGATCTCGATCGCAACGCCGAATATCTCAAGAGTGTCGGCGCTACGAAGCCGGTTCGAAATTTCGCATTTCCCTACAACGCCGCATGGCCGCTTGCGCGCCCAGAACTCGCCCGCCGCTATCGCACCTGCCGTGCGGCCGGCGAGGCGATCAATCGGGGTTCGGTCGATCCGCTGATGCTCAAGGCCGTGGAGATCCGCCAGCCGGAGCGGCATGCACGGGATTTGACCCGCTGGATCGACGACGTCGTCGACTGGCCCGGCTGGCTCATCTTTTTCACCCACGATATCGCCTCTCGGCCCACAGCCTATGGCTGCACGCCGGAGACCTTCGATCATCTCGTCCGCTACGCGGTCGACAAGGGATGCAGGGTGCTTCCAGTCGATCGAGCGCTGGACGAGATCAATTGGTAGGGAACAGCCGTGCCCGCGCTCGACAACACCGGAAAGCGCCTGCTGGCGATCAACAATTACTTCTATCGCCGAGGCGGCGCGGAGGCGGTCTTCTTCGACCATATGCACATGTTCGGCGAGATCGGTTGGGAAGTCGTGCCCTTCGCCATGCAACACGACTTGAACGAGGCCTCGCCCTGGTCGGACTACTTCGTTTCCGAGATCGAGTATGGCCGGCAGGCGGGCGCGATGCGCAAGATAAGGCAGGCCGCCAGCGTCATCTACTCGCTCGAAGCACAGCGCAACATCCGCCGGCTGGTTGAGCGGGTGCAGCCATCGATCGCGCATGCCCACAACGTCTACCACCATCTGTCGCCGGCAATCTTCTCGACCCTGAAGTCCTGGAGGATCCCGGTGGTCATGACGGTGCATGACCTCAAGCTCGCTTGCCCATCTTACAAGATGCTGCGCGACGGCAGGGTCTGCGAGGACTGTCGCGGCGGAAGGATCTACAACGTCCTTCGCCATCGCTGCATCAAGGGCTCGCTGCCGCTCAGTGCCGTTGTCTTCGCGGAAACCATGCTGCACCGTCTGCTCGGGCTGTATCGCGATAAGGTGGACCGGCTGGTGGTGCCGAGCAGCTTCTACCTCGAGAAGCTCGCCGAATGGGGTTGGCCGCGGGAAAGAATGGTCCACATTCCGAACTTCGTGGACGTTTCTGTTTTCCGTGCCGATTGGCAGGAAGGCAACTATTTCGTCTTTGCCGGCCGGCTCGCTCCCGAAAAAGGACTTTCGACCCTGATTAGGGCAATCGCCCTCTCTGGAGAGCGGTTGATTATTGCCGGAACCGGCCCGGAAGAGGCGAAGCTCCGACAACTGACGGCCGAGCTTGGGGCCGACGTCATCTTCGCCGGCTACCTCTCGGGTGAGAAGCTGCATCGGCTGATCGGTCAGTCCCGCGCACTCGTGCTCCCGTCCGAGTGGTACGAGAATGCGCCGATCAGCGTTCTGGAGGCCTATGCGCTCGGGCGGCCGGTTATCGGTGCGGCGATCGGCGGCATCCCGGAGATGGTACGGGAAGGCGAGACCGGCGTCTTGGCTTCGGCTGACGTGGAAGATCTTGCGCGGGCACTTAAGGAGATGGCGGCACTTTCGCCAGCGGGGCGCGCGCGGATGGGGGCGGAGGGCCGATCCTGGATTGGCCGCGAATATTCCGCTGCCGCCTACCGAGCGAGGACGCTGGAGCTTTATGGAGCGCTGGGTGTCGCCTGAAACGCAAATCGCCCCTTGGGCGTCGAGCCTCGCCGCCAACAGACGACACGTCCGATTTCCGGCCAGTCAGCTAAAAGTTTAGCGAGGTTTTTGCAACGATCGTAAGTGTTCCGCACGTAAAGGATGCCCAGCGAATCTCTTCGGGGCGGAACAACCATGAGCGGTAAGACTGCAGTCTCGCGCGATGACGACCTGCAACAGGCATCGGTTGTGGCGGATTCGATCGGCAAGGCGCTTCATCCCGAAGACCTCGACACTTTTTCGTACCGGCGCCCGGCTGCCGGGGCGCGGCGACGGGTGACGATGCTCGGGTTGCGCGGGATTCCGAACGTCCAGGGCGGAGTCGAGAAGCATGTTGAGATGCTCGCCACCCGCCTCGTGGCAGAGGGCTGGAATGTCGACGTCATCGGGCGGCGACGCTATCTCGCGCAATCCTTACCCTATTCCTGGGGCGGCATTCGTGTCTTCCCCCTCTGGGCGCCGCGGATCATGGCGCTTGAAGCGATCGTGCACACCTTCGTAGGCGTGTGCTTCGCCGCCCTGCGGCGTCCGGACATCCTGCATATCCATGCGGTGGGCCCGGCCCTTCTCGTGCCGCTTGCGCGACTGTTCGGCCTGAAGGTTGTCGTCACCCACCACGGCTATGACTACGATCGGCAGAAATGGGGCAGCTTCGCCAGGCGTATGTTGAAGCTCGGCGAGCGCTTGGGCATGAAGCTCTCAAATCGCGCCATCGCGATCTCGAGGGACATCGTCGAGACGATGGGTGCGCTTTATCGCGTGCCGGTCGCCTTGATCCCGAATGGGGTTGCGGTAACGAGATGGCGCGGCGACAGCGGCATATTGCGGGAATTCGGGCTTGAGCGGCGGCGCTATGTTCTTGTCGCCGCGCGGCTCGTGCCGGAAAAGCGCCAGACCGATCTGATCCGGGCCTTTGCGCGACTTGAAAGGGCCGGGTTCAAGCTCGTGCTCGCGGGCGGTGCGGAGTTTGAAACGCCCTATGCGCAAGAAGTGAGGGCAATGGCGGGCAAGGTGCCGGGTGTCGTTCTCACGGGCTTCCAGACCGGCGAGAGGCTTGCGGACCTCTTTGCCAATGCCGCGCTCTTCGTGTTGCCGTCCAGCCATGAAGGTATGCCGATCGCGCTGCTGGAGGCAATGGCCTACGGGCTTCCGGTGCTCGCGAGCGATATCGTCGCCAATCGCGAGCTCGGACTTCCGGCGCAGGACTATTTTCCGCTGGGCGATATCGACGCGCTTGCGACGGCGATCGCCGGAAAGCTAGCAAGTCCGCTCAGCGAGGACGAAGTTCTCGCCCGTATGCTTCATGCCGAAGCAACTTATAGCTGGACGAGTGTCGCGCAAAAGACGCTTTCGGTTTATGGAGCACTGGTGCGATAGCCTTCTCCGCACTGCAACAGGAAGGGATGCAGTTGGGCGATGAATTTTAGGCGTGCTGTTTCCATCCTCGCATGGCTCCTGTTCGGTTTCATCGCCTATTCGACTCTCTCTCCGATCGGGATGCGTCCGCAGATCGGCAATTGGGTACAGCTCGAGAGGTTCGGCGCCTACGGACTTCTAGGGTTCCTCTACGCCGTCGCCTATCCGAAGCGGTCTTGGCTCGTACTGTCGCTGTTGTTGGCGGCCGCGATCGGGCTCGAACTGCTGCAGATGCTATCGGCAGACCGGCATGCTCGGCCCAGCGACGTGGCGGTCAAGATGGCGGGCACGGCATGCGGCATCGGCGCCGCGTGGTTCTTCGCCCGGTTCTCTCGGCGCTTCACCACGACAGGGTGCGAATAAACCAAAACGCAAATTATCGCCGTTAGAACTGTGCGCGCCCGACGCTCGGCGGCATCTGCATGCCTCGGCGCAATGATTTCGGGTCGACCCTGGGGGGGCTTTCTTGACGATATCGGTTATTATCAAGACCTTGAACGAAGAAAAGCGCATCGCCGCCACCATCGAGAGCGCGCTCGCGGCGCTTGAAGGCAAGGACGGGGAGGTGATTGTCGCCGACAGCGGCTCGTCCGATCGCACGATCGAGATCGCCGCCCGCTATCGCGTCACCATCGCGCAGATCGCACCGCCCGCACGACCAAGCTGCGGGATAGGCCCGCAGCTTGGCTTCCAATACTCCCGAGGCGATTACATCTGCCTTCTCGACGGGGACATGCTGCTGGCTGCCGGGTTCCTCGATGCCGCCGTCCGTTTCCTTGCCGAGAACCCGGCGGTCGGCGGGGTAACTGGTCACGTCGAGGAGATGCACGTAGCAAATCTGGAATTCGCCAGACGGGTCAACCGGAACGCGCCGGAGAACCGCACGGGGTCGATCGATCGCATGAACGGCGGCGGCCTCTATCGGCGGCGCGCCATCGAGGATGTTGGCTATCTCTCCGATCGCAACCTGCACGGTTACGAGGAATTCGACCTTGGCATCCGCTTGCGGAGCGCCGGTTGGCGGCTTCATCGCCTCGATCGCCGTTTCGTCCAGCACTTCGGCCACACGGCCAACTCCTACCGGCTGCTGGTTCGCCGGTGGAAGAGCAAATATCTTTATGGTATCGGCGAACTCCTGCGCGCCTCGCTCGGCAGACCCTATTTCCTCCAGCTTTTGAGGGAGCTGCCGGAACTTAGGCTCTGGACTCTCGTCCTTCTCTGGTGGGTGTTCTGTCTCGGTCTTCTCCTGTTCCTGCCAGACAAGCTCCTGGCAATCGGAGCGGTCCTCGCCATGCTTTCCGGTGTGGTCCTGCTCGCATGCGTCAAGAAGCGTAGCCTCACCATGGGCCTCTATACGATCGTCGCCTGGTTCTTCCATGCGGCCGCTCTTCCCGTCGGATTTCTCCGAAGCCGCCTGAAGCCGGATGCGCCGATCGAGAGCCGCATCTTGGGAAGGCCCGCATGAGGGTCGGCGTTGTCGTCGCGGCGATCGCCTTCGGCTTTTCTGCACTCAAGGCAGGCGCCTCGCACCAATGGGTGCCGGTTCGCGACATCTCGCTCGAAGTGGCCGCCGGGAGCCCGCTCGACTTTTCTCCCCTGCTCCCGAACGGCACAATCGATGCCAGGCATCGTCTCGTCGCCGGACCGGAGGGACAACTGGCTCATGCGGCTTCGCCGGAGAAGCCGGTCCGCATGCTCTGCGCTTCGCTTGCCTGGAGCCCGGCATCCGGCGGATTCCCGGATCACGAGGGCGCCGACCGTTATGCACGGCAATTGGCGCGCCACGGCTACAATATCGCTCGACTGCATTTTACCGATGCGAGCCTGATGGCCGGTCGGCAGAAGGACTTCGATTTCGATCCGGAAACGCTCGACCGCGTGCATTACCTGCTCGCAGCGCTCAAGCGCAATGGAATTTACTGGATCATCGACGGGCTCACATCCTCGCGCGGCGCCTATGGGGGGCATGACGACCGCTGGGAGGCGAATGGCGACCTCAAGCTCCGGCTGCACCTGGATGAGGAGGCATTCGCCCACTGGCGCATGCTCCAGGAAAGGTTCCTTGCCCGGGTCAATCCCTATACGGGTATTGCGCCGATCCATGACGACGCCCTGGCGCTGATAGTCCTCGCCAATGAAAATGGCATCGAATTCGATAGTGTCGTGCACGAGCGCACCGGCAAGCCTCACTACGACGAAGCGCTTGCCGCACCCTTCAACCGATGGCTTGAGAAGCGCTACCGATCGACGGACGCGCTGTCGCAGGCGTGGGGGGACCTCGCCAATGACGAGCTGTTGGAGACGGGGAAGGTCCGGCTCCCGGGCAACCGCTATGCGGACAGTACGCGCATGCGTGATCTCCAGGCCTTCTTCGTCGAGATGGAGCAGGCGGCGGTTGCACGGATGGGCAAGGTGCTGCGCGATTTCGGCTACAAGGGCCTGATCAGCAGCTACAACAATTGGCCGACGGTGCAGACGGGTCTCAGCAGACGCGTTCTCGAAGCGATCAGCATGAACAGCTATCACGATTGGGTCGGCGGCTATGCGCCGGATAGCGCGCTCACTCAGGTGAGTTCAATCGCCGATAGCGCCAGCTATGTGCGGATGATTGCCGCTGCTCGCTGGCTCGGAAAACCCTTCGTCGTGACCGAATACGACCACCTCTTCTGGAACCGGTATCGCTACGAAGCGGGCCTCGTCATGCCGGCCTATGCCGCGCTTCAGGGCTGGGACGTGCTTTGCCGCCATGGCCATGGACCCATCGCGCTTTCCTATGGCGAACCCTATCCGCACAAGCGGGCGATGCTCCCATACGCGATCGCACTCGATCCGGTTGCCCGCGCCGGCGAGACGGTCGCCGCACTCCTCTACCGCCGGGGAGACGTCGCGGTGTCACGCATGAGAATCTCCTTTTTCGTTCGTGGTGAGGAGGACTTGTCGCAGGACATGCAGGCGCGGGAGCCGGAGTACCTGACCGATCTTGCGCTCGTCGGGGGGATAGGACTGACGGACCTTGTTGCCGACGAAATCGGCGCCGAGCAGCCGCGCACTCAGGATGCGCAAGCGATTCTGGCTGCACTGCGTGACAGTGGCCGCCTTTCCAAGGCCAATCGCACGGACGTCGCCAGCGGGCTCTACCAGAGCGATACAGGGCAGATCCTGCTTGATCGCAGGACCGGGCAACTTCGGGTTTCGACGCCAGCGACCGAGGCGGTAGCATTCGCTTCCCTGCGCGAACCGATCGATCTCGGTGTCTTGCGCATCGAGCTGGCGGACGGAAACGGGCTCGTTTCGATTTCGGCGCTCGAGGAGGGGAGGTCATTGGTGCAAAGCCGGCGAATGCTGCTGGTCTTTGCGACGGACGCCCAGAATTCGGGCATGGTATTCCGCGACAGTGAGGAGAGGATCATCGAGGATTTCGGGACACTTCCGGTCCTGATCCGTAAGGGCGATGTCGATCTCACGATCTCCCGGACTGTTGGGAAATGGCAAGTCTCGCCGATCGGTCTCGATGGCACGGTCTATCCGCCTGTAATGACGGGCGTGGGTCGCGTCGCCTTCCGTCTCTCCAACGACACGCCCTATGGGCCGACGACCTATTTTCTGGTCGAGTTCGACGAGCACTGATGGTCTTCGCGCACGGCTGCAAGTCCACGCTCGTCAAATGGTGATTGCATTTGTCCGCCCAACCTGATTTCTGAGCGGCGTCGGCCGGAATCCATGGAGAAGTTCGGCCATGGGATGCACGGGTGTATTGCAGTCGATGGACAGTTTGCCGGGGGTAGTCGATAAGGCGTGGTGGCCAAGGCAGGGCAGCAGGCTTGGCGCGACCTTCTTCGTGCGAAACGCTTTTCCGTGGCTTGGCCGCTATTTTGGCGACGACGATCTCGCCTCGACGCTCTCGCCGAGAATAGAAGGAGTCGTCTCCTGGGGAGGGCGCCTCCCCGCGCGTACGGCAATGGCGATTGCCCAGGCGCGAGCGCTGCCGCACTGGCATCTGGAGGACGGCTTTCTGCGCTCGGTCGGACTGGGCAAGGATGGTACCGCCCCCGTTTCGATCATCGCGGACGATATGGCGCTGCCCGTCGACGGTGGCCGGTCCTCGCGTCTCGAGCGGCTGATCGCCGCGGCGGCGGCAGGCACGCACGATGACCTTGGCAGGCTTATCCGCGAGCGGATGGTTTACCACCGGCTTTCGAAATACAACAACCTGCCGCATCGCCAACCGTCGATCGAGCGGACCCGCCGCCGGCGCATTCTGCTGGTCGACCAGGTGCTGGGTGACGTTTCGGTGGAGCGCGCGCTCGGCAGCCGCCGTTCCTTCGATCGGATGCTCGATGGCGCGCTCGCAAGCGGCGCCCAATGCGTGGTGCGCACGCATCCGGATGTGATGGCCGGCTATCGTAAGGGCTACATGACCGAGCGCGCCGCACGGATGCCCGGCGTCATCCTGCTTGCCGACAAGGTGTCGGCCGCCTCGATCCTCGACGTTGTTGACGAGGTCTGGACCGTATCGAGCCAGCTCGGCTTCGATGCGCTTCTGCGGGGAATTCCCGTCCGCTGCCATGCGGTGCCCTTCTATGCCGGATGGGGCCTGACGGAGGATCGCGTTGATCCGGCCGGGCAGGCCGCGTTGGTGCGCCGCGGGGTCGCCCGTCCGTCCATCGATGCGCTGACCGCAGCGGCGCTCGGGCTCTATCCGTGCTACCGCGATCCACAAACCTGGAAAGCGATCGACGTTTTTGCGGCGATGGATCTACTGGTCTCTACACTGGACAAGGGCTGATCCGGCTTACCCTTTCATGAAAAGGTCACGCGCTGCGGCTGACCGGAAGGGCTCACTCAATTTGCGCAAATAGGGATGAATACGGCGCGATTATGCTTGCCAAGCAACGACGTGCGTAGCCCAGCGGCAATTGCCAAGGCTGCCGGCGATCTCCGCAAAAGAGTGGTAGCCAGAAGCGGCAAGTGCCAGCGGCACGCCTGCCGCTGGCACTTTAAGCCCGGGGCATCATGCCCAAGGCTGCCTGCACCCACGGATGAGACTGTAAGCTGCTCGCAGGGCCGCGGGCTAGCGCCTGACCAACAAACCCATATCCGCTCTGCGCAGTTCATATACGGTAAGCGCATAATTGCGAAAACGCCTCTCCCGTGCTCGGCGAAGCGGCAAGAGCATTCGCAGTCAGAAGGATCCGCAAATGCGGCAGGAGCAAACACCAAAGCGGTGGGCGAGCGCGTACCGGCTCTCTGGCGCTATCCCCGTTTCGGCCCCCGCGGGAAATTGCTTGCTCATCCGTAGGTGATGGTGTCGCCATTTCGCGGCCGAATGTAGAAGTGCTGGTCATACTCATAGGTGCCGCCTCCGGTGAAGCTTTTAAAGAGACCGGAGAAAATTGTGTCCAGCTTGTATTGGACGCGGGTCACTACCATCTGCACGTTTTTCTCCTGCAGCTCCTTCGGCACCTCCACGGGAGACATTTCGCCCGCGGAAAGCGGTTGAGTGCCGTAGGCGGCCGACCAGTTGACAGTCGCCTTGCCGTTGTTGGCGACATCGACGACGCAGAGCAGGACCGTCAGCTCCTCGACGTCATAGGGCTGGAGGATCGAACTGACGCCTGAAAGGATGGTGCCCACGCTCGCCTTTGTCCAAGTACCCTGCATTGCGATGATTTCGCTGGTGGTCGAGGCGATCTGGGCGACCTTCCGACGAACCGTCAGCCCTTGACCGAGGTCAACCAGGCCCGCAAGCAGCAACAGCATGATTGGCAGCAACAGGGCGAATTCGATACCGGAGGCTCCGCTGCGGCTTCTCACGAAACGCTGCAACAGGATGACAGTGGAAGGCGTTCGTCTCATCAAGTCCTCAGAAGGGTTCGTTGCGCTGCAGCACGGAAGCGCCGAGGAGATAACTGCCGTCGGCGAGCGTGTGGCTCGAGAGCGAATAGAGACTGACGATTGGCGACCACGGCAGGAAAGCCTGGACGAGCACATAGTCGCTGCCGCGGCCGATATCGAAGCTCTCGGTGATCGCCACCGTGCCGCTGCCGCCGATGGCATTCATGGCGCCGCTTGAGGTGGCGGAGGTCACCTTATTGACCGCGACGAGCAGGTTCTTTTCGCAGTGGAGGACATAGGCCAGGTTGCCGCAGATCTCCGCCTTGAAGCCGGAAAGCCCCATGTTCCCCTTTGTGGCCTGTCCCGTCCTGATCAGCCGCGCGGCCTTGTGAACCGCGGCATCGAGAGCCGAATCGATAAAGAATATCGCGCCCACTTCGAGAATGCCGAAAATCAGGACGAAAAGCGGCACAGCCACGAGCGCGAACTCGACCGCCGCCACCCCTTGCCTGTCGCCCAGCAGTTGGAACAGGAGTGAACTGATTGCACGCCTTCTCATTGGGTGAGCCGGACCGAGGTCAGGTATTGGGTGAAAAGCGTGGAGAGACCGGCGGTGATCTCGTCTGCGGAAGCGGCCGATATGAAGAGGTCGGCAGAGGAGGCGCAATCCTGCAGAGCAGTGGCGATATAGTCGTGCCTGCTGGTGCTGCCGCTCACGCCGCTGCGCAACTTACCACCCCAGAGGGACGTCCAATCACTGCTCGCCATTGTTTGCGCGAGTGTTGCGTTGTAACCCCAGTCCTGTGGGATTGCGAGGTATTCCGTATAGAGTACGGCCACCGTTGCGCTATTGTTTTTTAGATAGTCACACCAACCCGGGTTGAGTGGCGTCACCCTTCCGCGGTGCTGAGCAGTGAGGACCCAATTTCGCTCGGACTGGACGCCGTCCGTCAGCAGAAGTACGAGCTTGAGCGGCGAACCGGCCGAGCTTCCGTCACCAGCTTTTCCAACCTGGTTCCGCAAAGCCTTCAGCGCCACTTGGAAATATGTGGCTTCCGTCGACGTCGCACTGGTAAGTCCACTGCTGTCGTCGGAAAGTTTCTTTCGGGCGCTGCTCGTCGAATAGGTCGGCGCGAGGGCCTCTGAGATCGTTTCGCCCAGGCTGTAAAGGCCGACCTTGATGCGCGAGTGGTTCTCATCGGCCTTGTCGATCATGTCCAGCACCTCCTCGACCGCATCGAGCGCCACGTCCGTACGAAGCTTCACGCCTAGATTCTTGATGTAGTCGTAATAGGTGGCAGCGATGATCGTGCCGTTTTTGGCCTTATTCTTGCGGACGGGATCGCCAGTGCTGTGACAGGCGAATTCGCAGGTTATGTTCGCATCGGCGCGCAGTTTCACTTGCCCCTCCCTCGTCGCCGCCAGCAGCATCGAGGGCGACTTGTCGATTACGATGTGCACTTCGAGGTAGGATGTCGCCGGCCCCTCGACGGCGCTGACGACGCCGACCGGGACCGACTTGATGTTCGCCAGCGTCATCAGCGTCGTCGGTACCGTGCCGCTGGCCGAGGCCCTGATGGTATGGCCAGCCTTGTCGACCGTGACTCCCGTAAGGTCGTAGGTTGAGTCACCTTTTGCGGACTGGGCGTCGAACCAGTACTGGATCTTCGCGGCGAGCCTGTCCTCGTCATGCTCATCGATCTGCTTGATAGCGGCGACGAGTGCGGCATCGAGATCCGACTGCATCTTGCTCTGGACGTTGTAGGCGCGCGCGTAGTCGATGCCTGCGCCGACGGCCAGGATCAGCGGGACCATGCAAACAGCAACGGTGATGGCGACGTTGCCAGCCTTGTCGCCGACGAGGCTGGCCATTTGTCTGGCGGTGTGCCTGAAAAAACCGAAATGGAAACGCATGATACTTATTGACCGACACAGTTCTTCTTCGAACCGATCGTTCTCGCCAAATGATTATCTGCGCGTAAATTGGTGACGCCTTCACGTGGCCGATTGGCGCGGCGCTATCCGAATCGCGCGGAAAAATGCAAGTCCCGATCGACTGTGGGGGAAATTGCTGCCCGCGGAGGCGACGAGCCGTGCGGACCGTCAGCCCCTTGGGGGTTTCGGCGAAGCGGCGCCAAGGGCGCGCCCGCCATTCAGGCGGACCGTCTCCGAGGGCGTTTGGCCGAAGGCATCATAGTAGATTGCGGCGAACCGGCCCATGTGGGTGAACCCCCAGGCCCGAGCGATCTGCGCGATCGAGAGCGTGTTGGCTTCGTCGCAAAGGGATTTGCGCACGCCCTCAAGCCGAATACGACGCAAATAGTTCAAGGGGGTCGTATCCTTGAACTGCTGGAAGCTCGCCTGCAGCGCCCGCACGCTCGTGCCGGCTTCGCGCGCGATTTCGGCGACGCTCAAGGGCTGCGATATGTTGGCGACCATATATTCGATCGCTTTTTTCAAGTTGCGGGGCATGGCCGGCGAAACTGGCCTTTGTAAACGCTCGCTGTAGTTGTGCGGAACCGATTCCAGAATCATGACCATGGCAGCCTGGAAGAGGTGGGTGGTGGCGGTCGCATTAACACCATCGTCGCTGTCGATGTCGAAGCAATTCCAGATGAGATTGCTAAGAGATGTCAGGCGTGATCCGGCGGGCGACGTCGTGTCCAGTGTCGCGCACATGTCGATGTCATTTAGAATGGGGGCATCGAGCAAGCTACTGAGTTGGCTCACCATCGCCGATTTCTTGATGGCAATCCCCAAATGAGCGCGGTTCTCGTAAAGCGTTAGCCTGTCGAAACAGCCCATATTGCCGACCAGCGCAGTGCCCGGGACAGAAACCAGGCGTCGACTGCCGATATCGACGTCCATCGCGTTTGTGGTGGGGATATAAAGTACGAAGACGTCGGCGGGCTGCGAGAACGTGACGCTCATTCCCGAATGGCATCGGCCGGACCAGATGCTGAAAGGGCCGGCGTCATAGTGCCGGTCTTCGACCACTATGCGCTCATTCGGTCTTAACGGCTCAACTTTGGCGGGCGACAGGGTTCTTGCATAGTGTTCAGTCATCTCGTCGGCATCGGCCTCGACGACCTGGAACCCGATCTGAGCGTACCTCATGCGGGTATCGCCAACCGTTTCGGAAGGCCAGATGTCGCTATGAGCAAAAACTCCACGCCACCTCCTCAGTCTGATCCGTCACCGCCCAATTGTCATATAAATAAGCGTGTATTAGCGTTGTGGTAAACTATACATAGGTGTAACCGGGGAGGGCCTGCCTCTCCTCGCCTGAGCCGGCAATGGGACTGCCGAAGCCAGGCAATGGCCGCCGACTTTCCGACCACACTTCTGCCGACGCCTCGGGCGGAGTCGATGCGAGTGTTTGAACACGGGTGACGGCCTTATCTCGACGGCGCCGGCGGAAAAGCATCGTCGATGGGATAGGTCATGCGCTTATCGGATAACCTACAGGTTGTTTTCGTATGTCTTTTCGATCCGGACCTGCTTATTCAAGGAAAGCGCGAATTAAGCCGCTTACGCGTCTCGTCCGCCGACCCTTACTCCATCGTCGCGGCCTGGCGCGTGAATGGCAGAACAGATTGAAGTTGAAACCCAGAGGGGGGGATAATGCAGGGGCGACCCAACAAGAAAGAACCGCGCGCTATCGACATACACGTCGGCAACCGCATCCGCTTGCGTCGGCTGGCACTGGACTGGAGCCAGACAAAGCTCGGCGAAGCGCTTGATGTGAGCTTTCAGCAGGTGCAGAAGTACGAAAAGGGGCTTAACCGCGTCGGGGCAAGCCGTCTGCAGCGAGCGGCCGAGGTCTTGGGCGTTACGGTGTCCTACTTCTTCGAGGGCGGCGCGGAGGGGTCGAAGGACACGCAACAGGATCCGGCAGTCGTCTCCAGCGACGAGCTGCTGCAGTTCCTGACGACGGAAGAAGGTGTCGCGCTCAATCGCGCTTTTGCGCGGCTGACGGACGCGCAGGTGCGTCGCCGCATAGTGGCGCTGGTAAAGGCACTCGCCCCAGCTGAGCCGATCCTCAGCGAAGCAGCGGAGTAGCGCTGAGGTACGTGCTGCATCGTAGGAATACAGCGAGTGCGTGTCTCTCGGACGCGTCAAGGTCGCTTTAGCACTTGGCTTTGGACAGCGAGAACGCAACGACAGTTTTGCCAGCGCTGCTCGAGGTAGTCGAAGTTTTCGAGTGTATCCTTCCCCCGAACGTTGCATTCGCGTTCCTGCGTGGCGCCGAGAACGCTGCGGCACACGCGGCTGATCGCCTGACCGATGTCACTCAGCCGCGACCGGCGTCGGATAGTGCTTTTCCTGCCCTTGTGAGTCCGCAAGCGCCGGCGCCGGTTCTTCCCGATCTGCATTCGGCTCCTTGCCGAAGAAGAGGGCATAACCCGCCGGCAGGACGAGGATCGTCAGGACGGTCGCAACCAGAATGCCGCCCATCATCGCATAGGCGAGCGGACCCCAGAATACGCCGCGCGAGATCGGGATCAGGGCAAGCACGGCGGTTAGCGCCGTCAGCACGATTGGCCGAAATCGACGCACCGCCGCGCCGATGATCGCCTCCGAACGCACCATGCCAGCCGCGATGTCCTGGTCGATCTGGTCGATCAGGATAATAGAGTTGCGAATGATGATGCCGAGCAGTGCGATGACGCCGAGGATCGCGACGAAGCCGAAGGGGGCGCCGCTGATAAGCAGGGACGCCGCGGCGCCGATGATGCCAAGCGGACCGGTGGCGAGCACCAGCATCGACTTGCCGAAGTGCTGCAGCTGCGCCATCAGCAGAATGATGATGATGAGCAGCATGATCGGCGCCTTGGCGGCAATCGAAGCCTGGCTTTCGGCGCTGTCCTCCGCGCCACCCTGGATCTGCACTTTGTAGCCCGGCGCAAGCCCGTCGCGGAGCGCCTGGAGCTCGTTATAGATCCGCATCGTCACATCGTTCGATTGCACGCCGTCCGGCAGGGTCGCGCGCACCGTGATCGTCGGCAGCCGGTCGCGCCGCCACTCGATACCCTGTTCCATGGTCGGCACGACCTTGGCAAGCTGGGAGACCGGAACGAAACCGCCGAAATCGGTTGGCACATAGACTGAGTTGACGGCCGAGAGCAGCTGGCGGTTGCCGTCCGGTTCGCGCGCGACGATCGAGATCGTCTCCTCACCGTCGCGGAAATCATTGAGCGGCACGCCAGCCATCGCCGCTTGCAGCATCTGGCGGACGCGTTGCGAGGTGACGCCCAGCGCACGGGCGCGATCCTGATCGATCACCAGCTTCATCGCCGGCACGGGTTCGAGCCAATCGTCATGGATCGCGCCGAGCAACGGGTTTTCCTGGAACTTCTTCTTCACTTGATCGGCAATTCGGCGGACTTCCTCCCGGTCCGGCCCCATCACCCGGATCTGAACCGGCCAGCCGGTCGGCGGTCCGAGGAAGAGGCGATCAACTTTGGCGCGGACCGATGGGAAGTGTTCAGCCAGGATCGTGCGCATTTTGACGATCAGACGCTCGCGGGCCGGTTCGTCCTTCGCCATCACGAGAAGCTGCGCGAAGTTCGGATTGCGAAGCTGCTGGTCGAGCGGCAGGAAGAAGCGCGGTATGCCCTCGCCGATATAGGTGGCGATGAAGCGCTTGTCCTCGTCGTCCATCATGCGGGCTTCGAGTGCCTTGGCCTGCTTCTCGACTTCCGTGATGCTGGTTCCCTCGGGCAGCCAGAGATCAACGAGAATCTCAGGGCGCGAGGACTGCGGGAAGAAGTTCTTCGGAATGAACTGGAAGGCCCAGAGGCTGGTCATGAAGGCGACGAGCGTCATTACGAGCACGATGATCCGGTGACGCACTGCCCAGCCGACGGTTGCCCTCAGGCGCCGGTAGAAGCGCGTGTCGAAGGCGTTATGATGCGTACCGGCATGGTGGCGTTGCTTCAGGATCATGTAGCCGAGCCAGGGCGTGAAGTAGACCGCCACGAACCACGAAACGACGAGGGCGATGCCGACGACATAAAAGAGAGAGCGGACATATTCGCCGGCCGTCGATTCCGCGAAGCCTACGGGGATGAAGCCGGCGGTGGTGATCAGCGTACCGGTCAGCATCGGGAAGGCGGTCGAGGAGTAGGCGAAGCTCGCCGCATCGATCTTCGCGAGCCCCTCCTCGAGCTTCCGCTCCATCAGCTCGACGACGATCATCGCGTCGTCGACGAGCAGGCCGAGCGCGATAATCAGCGCGCCGAGCGAAATGCGCTGCAGGTCGATGCCGAGCTCGTACATGATGGCGAAGGTGGCGGCGAGTACCAGCGGGATCGCGATTGCAATCACCAGACCGGAACGCCAGCCGATCGAAAGCAGCGAGACGATCAGCACGATGACCAACGCCTCGATGAGCGCGTGGCTGAATTCGCTGATCGCCTCGGTCACGACCTCCGGCTGATTGGAGATCTGTTCGACCGACACGCCATAGGGCAGGGAGGATTCGAAACGCTCATAGGTCGCTTCCACCGCCTTGCCGACATCGGTGACCTTATGGCCGCTCGCCATCACCACGCCGATCTGGACGCTGTCATGCCCATTGAAGCGGAACTTGCGCGAATAGGGATCCTCAAGCCCAGCGCTTACGGTGGCGATGTCGCCGAGCCGGAGCGTCTCGCTACCTGCGCGCACTCTCAGGTTCCGGATGTCCTCGACACGCGTAAGGTCGCCGTCGACGGAGATGCGCACTGATCGCGTGCCGGTCTCGACAGTACCTGCGGGATCGACATTGTTCTGCCCGGCAATGGCGTCGCGAAGATCATTCAAGGTCAGCCCGCGGGCGGCGAGCAGCTTCGACGAGACGTCGATATAGATCTTCTGCGGCTGCTCCCCGAGGACGACGACCTTCTCGACGCCGGGTGTCGTCAGGAGCATGTCGCGTCCTTCGATCGCGAAGCGCTTCAGTTCGGGATAGCTGTAACCCGTGCCGCTGATGGCATGCAGAGTGATGAAAGTGTCGCCGAACTCGTCGTTGAAGTAGGGGCCAAGCACGCCCTCCGGCAGTTCACTGGCAATGTCGCCGACCTTCTTGCGCACCTGGTAGAAGGCGTCGGCGACGTCGTGCGCGTCGGTGTCGCCCTCGATCTGCACGGTGATGATGGTGCTGCCGGCGCGGGTATAGGAGCGGACGAAGTCGAGATGCGGCGTTTCCTGCAGCTTGCGCTCGATCTTGTTGACGACCTGATCCTGCATTTCCTTAATCGATGCGCCGGGCCAGACTGCCTGGACGACCATCGTTCGGAAGGTGAATTCCGGATCTTCGCGCTGCCCCATACGCACCAGCCCGAGCGCGCCGGCGATGATGATCAGCGCGAACAGGAAGCGCGCGATGCTCGGGTGACCGATCGCCCAACGCGAGAGGTTGAACGACTTCTTCTCCTCGTTGGAGGCGTGCATGGGCTTCGTTCCGTGGTAGGGGATGGGGATCAGCGGGCGATTTCGCGCGGTTCGGCGCGGGCGGACTGCTGCTCGGTGGCCGGCAGCTTCACCTTCAGGGCTTCGGCCATAAACTGGGTGCCGGCAGCGACGACGAGGTCGCCCGGTTGCAGGCCGTCGGCAACCCGCACCTTGTCGCCGGCGAAGTCGGCGAGCCTGATCGGGCGGGCGTGAACGGTCGAGGTTCCTCGATCAACCACCCAGACGATGTCCTTTCCATCCGCCTGCGCAAGCGCGCTCAAGGGAATGGAGGTGAGGGGCTTGGAGCTGGCGGCAACAGTCTCGACCGACGCGGTCATGCCGAGCAGGACGCGCGGGTCGTTCGGCAGGCTGATGCGCACGGAGAAGGTCCGGGATTGCCGGTCAGCGCTGCCGGAGACTTCCCGAACATGGCCGTCGAGGATGAGCATGTCCTTGGACCAGAAGTGCGCCTTCACGGCGTTACCTGGTTTGAATTCGGTAATGTCCAGCTCCGGCACGGCGACTTCGATCTCCTTTTCGCCGTCGACCGCGACCGTCACGACCGGCGTGCCGGTGCCGACGACCTGGCCGATATCGGCATTGATAGCGGTCACGATGCCGCTCTGGTCGGACTTTAAATCCGTGTAGGCGACCTGGTTCTTCGCCTGGCTCAGTGCAGAGGCAGCGGCATCTCGCGTGGAAACCGCCTGATCGTAGAGGAGATTGGCCTGATCAAGCTCGGCCTTCGAGGAGAACGATCTGTTGAACAGCTGTTCGGCCCGTTCCTTCGTCAGCGATGTCGTCTGCACCTGCTTTTCGGCGGCAAAGAGGTTTGCCTCGGCGCTCTTTACCGCAAGCTGGTAGTCGGTCGGATCGATGCGAGCGAGGAGGTCGCCGGGCTTGACGCGGTCCCCGATATTGACGGGACGCTCGGTAATCTTGCCCGTGACGCGGAAACCAAGATTCATTTCGATGCGCGCCCTGACGGCGCCGGCATAATCGAGCCGGCGCGCCTCACCCGTCCCATTGATCTCGACCACCTTGACCGGCCGCACGATCTCCTTCGTTTCCGCATTCTCTTCCGAGCAGCCGGACAGCACCGCGCCCAAAGCGATTAGTCCCAGGAAACGGGCGATGAACGGCCGGTTGAAAGCTCTAGCGGAAGACATTTGGCACTCCTGGGTTTCACTATCGCGGCAACGCCGTCGCTATTTCTTTAGCGCCCTGAGGGCGAAATCGATCAGTTCGCCGGGCGTCGGGCGATTTTCTTTCGCGAGACATTGGGCGACCATCTGCGGGTGACAGAGGGCCACGACACTCGAGTCGAAGCACCGTGCGGCGATCTCCGGATCTTGGTCGACGAATTCGCCCGCCTCGATGCCGTCCCGAATGATCTCGGCAAGGAGCTGGTCGATGCGGACGATATGTTTTTCGATGACGTGCCATTCCCGCTCGATTGCCACGATGACCATCTCATGCACCTTCTGCTCGTCAAGCATGGTTTCCACGGTCATCTTGTGCTGCGCCAGCACATAGCGGCGCAAGCGCTCGGTAGCGCTCAAGGGAAGGCGGGAAATCTCGTAGACCTGCTGATAGCTCGCCTCCAGCATGCGCGCGCAAAGCGCCTGATGGATTTCCGTCTTGGAGCTGAAAAAGCGATAAATGTTGGCCGGCGACATGCCGAGGTCACGCGCGATATCGGCGACATTCGTCTTGGTATAGCCGTAGTGCCGGAAAAGCCGCTCCGCGGCATCGAGAATCCGCGTGATGTTCTCTTGCCTCGATGCGTCCATGTTCGTCTCTGCCTCGTCGCCAGCGTGATGAATGACGATGTGAAGCGGATTGCAGCCTTAGGACTGAATTCCCTGAAGAACGGCGATATCGGCCATCACAATGCGGCGGGCGCCACACTGCTCGTAGCAAACGCCGCGGCACCGCCGGCAGCAAGAGCGTGGATGAAGCCTCGACGCCCGCCCGCGCGGATCATTTGACGCGCAGATGTCGCTGCAGCACTTCCAATTGCCGCATGGGTCTCGGTCTAGGAGAGCGTCCTCAGGGGCTTAGCCGGCGCGCGTCATTTCGCCCGCTGCAGCATGCCGTAGAGATCGCGCGGATCGTCCGGATCGGCGATCATGTCGAGATTGTGGTAGAAATCCGTACCGGAAAGCCGTTCTCGGACGTAGCGCAGCGCCGAAAAGTCCTCGATCGCGAAGCCGACGCTGTCGAACAGCGTGATCTGGCGTGCGTCGCGCCGCCCCGGAGCCGCCCCGGTAACCACTTTCCAGAGTTCGGTCACCGGGAAATCCGGTCCCATCTGCTGGATCTCGCCCTCGATACGCGTCTGCGGTGGATATTCGACGAACACCTCCGAACGCTTGAGGATGTCGCGGTGGAGTTCCGTCTTGCCGGGACAGTCGCCGCCGATCGCGTTGATGTGGACGCCCGCTCCAACCATGTTGTCGGTGAGGATTGTCGCGAACTGCTTGTCGGCCGTACAGGTGGTGATGATCTCGGCGCTCTCGATCGCCTGCTGCGCGGTTGCGCAGGCGACGGTCCTGAGGCCGGAATCGGCGAGGTTAAAGACGGTTTTTTCGGTCGCGCGCGGATCGATGTCGTAGAGGCGAATCGTATCGATGCCGCAGACGGCCTTCATCGCCAGCGCCTGGAATTCGGCCTGGGCACCGTTGCCGATCATGGCCATGGTGCGCGCGCCCCTGGGGGCGAGGTGGCGTGCGGCCATCGCGGAGGTGGCAGCCGTCCGGAGCGCCGTCAGCAGCGTCATTTCCGTGAGCAGTACCGGGTAGCCGGTCGAAACCTCGGCGAGCAGGCCGAAGGCGGTCACGGTCTGCAGCCCGTCGACGATATTCTTCGGGTGGCCGTTCACATATTTGAAGCTGTAGACCTTGCCGTCGGAGGTCGGCATCAGCTCGATGACGCCGTCGCGCGAGTGGCTGGCGACGCGGGGGGTCTTGTCGAAGCTCTCCCAGCGGCGGAAGTCCGCCTCGACGGCATCCGCAAGTTCCGCCAATACCGTCTCCACGCCAAGGTGATGAACAAGACGCATCATGTTCTCGACACTGACGAACGGCACCATGGCCTTTGCGGACGGAAGCGGTGAGAGCATCGGGATTTCTCCATGTGATCGACACCGGATAGCCTAGCGGTCGGCGCCGCTGGTCGAAAGTGCAAAGCTGTGCTACTTTCGTCACTGAATTGGGCAGTTTGCTCATAGATATTGTACATCTTTGTCAGAGTGGCTTCGAGAGACAGATGGTCGCCAAATATACGCCGGACGACCTGGACCGCCGGATCATCGCCCATCTGCGCGCAGATGGGCGTGCCTCCCTGTCCAAGCTCTCGGACGCGCTCGGTGTCGCGCGCGGCACTGTGCAGAACCGGCTCGACCGCCTGATTGAGAACGGTACGCTTCTCGGCTTCACCGTGCGACTGAGGGAGGATTACGACCTCAACACCGTCAATGCGGTGATGATGATCGAGGTGATCGGGAAATCGACGACGCAGGTCATCCGCAAGCTGCGGAGCATTCCTGAAATCCATTCGCTACACACGACCAACGGGAACTGGGACCTCGTCGCCAATATTCGCGCGGCCAATCTCTCGGAGTTTGATCGCGTTCTGCGGGAAGTGCGTATGATCGACGGCGTTGCCAATAGCGAGACCAGCCTGTTGCTGAGCAGCGTGTGATGAGCCGGGCATTGAATGCGCGGCGAGCCAGCGCTAGTTTTCCGCTCCCGATCCAACCGAAGGTCCAAAACTTGAAGGCACATCGCCTGTTACTTCTCTGTTTCTTTCTCACACCGAGCGCCGCGCTGGCCGAATGGCAGGCCCGGGAGACGGTCCAAACCTACTCCATCACCGGTCAGTCGGGGCCCGAACTCTATGCGTCCATCGGCGAGCGGGGGCCAAAAGTTGGCGGCCTTGCGCGCGTTATCGCCCATACGAGCTTCAAGCTCACCTGGAGGCGAGAATACGAGAGGCAGGGTGACGCCTGCGTGCTGGTATCGACGATGCCGAAGCTTGCAATCACTTACACGCTGCCGAAACCAGCCAGGCCGCTGCCTGCCACCACAAGCGAGCACTGGGAGATCTTCATCGAAGGCGTACGCAAGCACGAACTGGTGCATGGCGAATTCATCAAGGAGCTGGTGAAGAACATCGAGGCGGCCACCGTGGGTCTTACCGTCCCGGCGGACCCTCAATGCCGGAAGATCAAGAGCGAGATGACCAAGCGTCTGGGCGCGCTTTCGGACGCTCATCGCCAGCAAAGCCGTGCCTTCGACCGGGCCGAGCTCAGCGATGGCGGGAATGTCCATCAGCTCATACTGCAGCTGGTGAATGGCGGCTGACACGGCTCCGGTCGGATTTGACGGATCAGCAACACTCGGTCGCAAAAAAAGATCGTGTCACAGGCCACGCCTCCGAAATGTCTCAATACGCTCGAATTGTGCGCGCGCTTGGCCGGCACAACCGCCGGAAATCTGCTGCGCGCCTTGTCGGCTGTGTCCGGTTTCCGCTTCGCTGCGTTCCCTTTTTTTGTTTTGCCGGCACGATGCGAGAAGGAGAAACTCAATGACGACCAATCCTGCCATCGCGCTTTCCATCGCCTCGAGCATTTTCGCGGCCGCCGCCGCTCACGCGGCAGATATGACGGTCTATCGGGAGCCCGCGCCGCCGGCGATCCAGGATGAGCGAAATGGCGTGAAGATCGGTTACCTCGAATGCGACATCGGTGGCGGTGCCGGTTATGTGCTTGGCTCCTCCAAGGAAATCGATTGCGTTTTCCGCTCGCTCGGCGGCGATGAGATCGAGGACCGCTACACCGGCGAGATCCGCAAGCTGGGCATAGATGTCGGTTTCACCATGCGCAGTCGTCTCCTCTGGGCAGTGTTCGCTCCGACTGCCGGCTATCACCACGGCTCCTTGAGCGGCATCTACAAGGGCGCGACCGCTGAAGCGACGGTCGGTGCCGGCGTCGGTGCCAATGTGCTCGTCGGCGGCACGTCCGGATCGATCCATCTCCAGACCGTCAGCGTGACCGGCCAGCTCGGTCTCAATGTCGCCGCCACCGGCACATCGATGACGCTCAATTCCGTCAATTGAGACTGCTCTCCAGCACCATCTTTCCGGGCAAACCCATCTATGGCGCCCGCGCAACTCCTCACTCGTTTCGGTTGCTCCGTCATCCTTGCGCGGGAACCAAAGTCGCCCGACCTCGGTTGGGAGGGCGTTGGAAAGGAGAAACACATGAAGAGATTTGCTTTGATCTGTGCCACCCTGCTTCTGCCGGCATCGGTAATGGCGCAAGCGACGGTCGTGCTGCCCGGCGAAGTGAGGACTTATGTCCTTGAGCAGAAGTCCCCATCCGTCGCCGTAGAAGGCGAGATCGTCGTCGGACAACCGTTGCCCGACACCGTAGAGATCCACACGATCCCGGATCAGCCTGACTTTGCGTACGCGGTCGTGAACGAGCGGCGGGTCGTCGTTAATCCCTCCACCCGGGTGGTCGTAGAAGTGCTGGAATGACGCAAAATCGACGAGAAGGGCAGAAGACGGTTGCGTAAAATTCGTGTGAACGCGACCGCTCAAAGCTTGCCCATTGTGGTGGCCTCGCCCCCTCTGGTCGCGTCCTGAGGGGGTGTCGCCGACCTCCACTGTCTACCTCGTGGAGAACCGGAGCGCGAAGATGGAAGATCTGGAATTTCGACTGGCGGCCCACCGCGAAATCCTCGTCGCCGTCGTGTCGGCCCTATCCCGCCGCGCGGACGTCTGGGAGGAAATCAAGCGCACGCTCGATGAGGCGAGGATCGTCCAAGACCATGAAGAAGATCCGGGAATCGTCCCATCCGAGGCTTTTTCCAGGCAGAACGCCATGACCTCGGAGATCACGTCGATATTGCAGGATGCGGCCTTGCGGGCGGCACTTGACCCGGAAGGGATGCAGGCTCGCTGAGGTCGCTCGGCGCCGAGTGGTCATGCTCCGCCGTCGGAGCGATTGCGGCAGACGGCAGGCACGTCGTAGCGGCGTGCGATTGCCGCTTGTACCTCGGACTGGAACCCGAGGATCTGCTGACGGATTTCGTCGTCCGAGAGTCCAAGGGTCGAAAGTTGCTGGGCAAGCTTGCGGCATTCGCTTTTCCAGTACTGGACGGCGGCACTTCCATGGACACTGTCGAGTTCGCGCGCGCAACGATCGACGTCGCCGATCCGCGCGGTCAGGGGAAAGGCGAAAATCTCGCCGACCTCGCGCCCAGTCGTTCGTTCGTCCAAGTCGATCGCCATCGAATCACTCCTCATTCGCCTGGAGTCAGGTCTATGGGCAAGATGGTTAACGATTCCTTCGTCGGCTGCCCGGGCGCATCCTCCTGTGGCGAGGCGTGACGCTTCAGGCTCATCCGACCGGGAACAAATGGTCACCATAAAAGTTTAAGGAGCGGACCCGCGCGGGAACAGTTCCCTCTCCGCAAGCCCTACGGATCCGTGCGGCTCCTGGTGCACATGATGGGCTCCGCCGGCTTGGCGGGGCCTTTCTTCGTTTGTGAGTTTCGTTTGTGGGTAAAGCGCCGCGCCTCGCATGAAGGCAAGCACAACGCGCGAGGCCCCCGCCAGCGCCCTTCAGTCGCTGCATATGACCCCATACCAGTGGAATATGGCTTACAGCATCAGCGGGGTGTGCGAAGAAAGGGTCCCTGTGAATTCTTCGTTTCGCTAATCGCCAGGAAGGCCTCTCGAGCCGCTGCGAGGAAGGCGGCGCGTGCCTCCTCAGGCTTCTTCTGGCGTTTCAGTGCGGCATTGCACGCACGTAATGCGGAGTTGTAATACTCACCCTGGCGTACAGGCCATTCGCGTTGCAAGCATGTTCTGGCATCAAGCGGACCAACAACACACCTGCGCCTGCCGTTCAGCAGGGTGACGATCACCGGCTCGCTCCACGGAAGCTCGTCCATCGCATTTCGGTCCAGCAAGCTTTCACTGGCTGCGGATCGAGATGTGCGCCTCTTCGGCCGCCTTGATAAACGCGCGCCGCGCCTTCTCGGTCTTGACCTTGCCGTCCAGGGCCTGAATGCATGTCCGCTTGGCGGCGGCAAATGCACGCCCGTCCTTTTGCGGCCAGCGCAGCATCAGAAATTCGACGGCCTCACGTGTGCTCTTCACGGCGCGGTATCCGCCTACTTCTCCGAGTTCCAACTCGACCGTTTTATCCCACCAGAAACAATGCATGGTATTAGCCTCATACCCTGTGCAATTACTGGCAAAAACCCGCCGATAGCTGCTTGGTTCCAGTGCGAGCGCCCCGGTTGAAGGCCCTCGGGGTAGGCGCAGGGCTGCCGCCTCTTGACGCGGAGCGAGACTAAGCTAATTAAAGGGGCGCTCCCGCCCTCCAGACATCAGACTGCGGGACGAACTTTGGTGCCGGGCCCCTCTGGCGAGAGTTTACGGCGCTCTCGTGATGTCGGTACCGCCAGCAATCAAGCCGGCGGAATAGCTACCATGAAAATCAACCTCATGCTCGACGCATGTGCCTGTTCGGCTATGCGTTTTTCCCCTGCAACGAATCTCTCGTCCGCTGAAGCAACCGCGCGCGCAGGGGAGGTTCGGCATGTTTGAGACTCACGCGAAAAAGGGTACGCTTTATTATTTCAAGTGGGCCTTCATCATTACGGCCATCGGCCTTCTCCTGGGCGCCTGGGTCGGTTGGCAATCGACCGGTACTCTCAGCGGCATGGCAACCGTTTTCTTCATCTGTGCCGTGCTCGCGGTTCTCGAAATCTCACTCTCTTTCGACAACGCGATAGTCAACGCCAACAAGCTCAAGGACATGAGGCCGGAGTGGCAGCACCGGTTCCTGACCTGGGGCATCATCATTGCCGTTTTTGGCATGCGTATCGTCTTCCCGCTACTCATTGTCGTCATCGCGGCAAACATCGGGCCGATCGAGGCGATCGTCCTGGCGGCAGTGCGGCCGGAGGAATACGCCCGAATCATGCACGAGGCGCATCTGCCGATCGCGGCCTTTGGCGGGACGTTCCTGATGATGGTCGGGCTCGGCTACTTCTTCAACCACGAAAAGGATGTTCACTGGATTGTCTGGCTCGAGCGGAAGATGGCGCGGTTTGCGACGGTCAAGGGAATAGAAATTGCCTTCGCGCTGAGCCTTATCCTCATATTTTCATCTCTGCTCGAAGGCGAGCAGGCGACCGTCTTCGTCCATGCGGCAATTTACGGTCTACTGACATTCCTGCTGGTAGAGATCGTCGGCGGCCTGCTCGACGCGTCGCAGCAGACCATGAGTGCTGCGGCCAAGGGCGGCTTCGGTGCATTCCTTTATCTGGAAGTGCTCGATGCCAGCTTCTCCTTCGACGGCGTCATTGGCGCGTTTGCGTTGACGCAGAACCTGTTCATCATCGCCATCGGTCTCGGCATCGGGGCGATGTATGTCCGCTCCATGACGATCATGCTGGTCGACAAGGGCACGCTCAGTGCGTATCGCTACCTCGAGCACGGCGCTTTCTATGCGATCCTGGTCCTGTCTGTGGTGATGTACTTCCAAACCCTGGTGCACATTCCGGAAGTCTTCACAGGCCTCGGCGGCGCCGGCCTTATCGGGCTCTCACTCTGGTCGTCGATCCGCTACAACAGGCGGCATGCGCGACAGGAGAATAGCAGCCGAGGTGCCCACGAGCATCTGCATGCCAAGGCATGATGGCGAAGCTACCCCAGCACATGAACCCGGCGAACTCCGCCGGGCTTTGTCTCTGTGTGGACTTCCTAAGTCTTGTTTGATCTGCGTCAATGCTGGTCGGCGCGGTGCGGCTAGCCTCGAATACGGTTCAACCGGGAGGCTTTCATGTTCCACAACATTCTCATCCCCACCGATGGCTCGCCGCTTGCCACGCTCGCCGTGGACGCCGGTATTGCGTTCGCCAAGGAAACCGATGCGAAGATCACCGTGTTCACCGTGATGGAACCATTCCATCTCCTGTCGATCGACGCCGAGCAACTGGCGAGCACGCGCGAACAATACGAGGCGCTTTCGGAGGTACATGCCTCCGAGATTCTGGCGGCTGCGCACGGCAAGGCCCAAGCGGCCGGCGTTTCCTGTGACACCGACCAGACCCGCACCCATGACGTCTATCGTGCCATCATCAGGAAGGCAGACGATATCAACGCCGATCTCATCGTCATGGCTTCGCACGGTCGCGGCGGTGTCGGCGCGCTGGTCGTCGGCAGCGTTGCCGCAAAGGTCCTGACACATTCGACGATCCCTGTGCTCATCTACCGCAAGAAATAATTGACGCCGGGCAGAAGAGCGGTGTGCGGTATCGACATGTCCAATGGGGATACCGCTTCGTTGCTTTCCTGAAAGAGCCTCTGGCGACAGGTGCCGCTGCGTCCCCGGGGAGGATTGTCATGCCGCCGCCGGAAAAGGGCCAAAGTTTCGCGCAATTCCGAGATCGACTTGAAGGAAGCATCGATGCTCACCGACCGGAAAAAAGCGGAGGAAAGCCTTTGGACGCCAGCCGAAACGACTTTGCGTTGATTGCAGTCATGCGTCGCTATTTCGAGGCGAAGGACGTGGCGAACGCTCTGAAGGAGCGCCTGGAAGCCGCCCGAAAGGAGGCCGGGGACGAGATCGGCCGGTTCTACGACCCGCGCAGGAACGCCCTTCACGCCGAAGACATCCTCGCGTGGCACCAGCTCCGCAAGGAAATGGATGAGTTGATGAGCCTCGCCACACGTTGGGGCAGGGGCGGCAATATTGAGGATTGTCACGTCGCGGACGTTCCCGCGGCCAACGCGGTCGGTTTCCTTGGGGCCCACGCCGCGGCTGACTAGCGCATCAGAACCGACTTTCGGAAGCCGGCGCAGAATCGACGGCTTACGCCTCCGCCGTGCGTCCTGACGGACGCACGGCGCTCCCGAAAGACTCACCGGCGCAAGGCTACCCGAACGTCCTCGACCACCGGGAAGCTGGCGATGGCCACCAGTGGCACCGCGAGGAAGAGTGCCGCGGCGACGCCACATGCGTCGAAGACGATCGCGCCACAGACCCCACCCACGAGAAAGAGCGCAATCAGCGACGCCAAAAGCCGCAGCTTGTTGCGATCGGCGCGCACGAGCGCCCTGTCGTTGCCCGCTTGGCTGCGGTTCCAGTAAAGAAGTTTGCCGATTTCAATGCCGGCATCGGTGACGAGGCCGGTTACGTGTGTCGTTCGGATGCGGGCTCCGGAGAGTTTCGTGATGATCGCGTTCTGGAGACCCATGATGAAGCAGAGCAGCATCACGGTCACCGGCACCGCGACCTCTTCGCGCAATTCGATGAGGGCGCCGATTGCCGCGAAGCCAGCGAGCAGTAGCGCTTCGACCAGCAGGGGGAGCGCGTATTCCGCCTGCAATTCAAGGCGCCGCCCCCAATTGATGAGGATAGCCGAAGTAGCCGCGCCGGCAACGAAAGAGAACAGCGCGGCAAGGCTGGCGGCAACCAGCGCGACATTGCCGAGTGCGATGTTGTCGGCGATCGCTGAGACGATGCCTGACATGTGCGACGTATACTGACGGACGGCCATGAACCCCCCAGCATTCGCGGCACCCGCGACAAATGTGAGATAAAAGGCAAGGTGCCGGTCGGTCGCTTCGCTGCGCTCCTTCGATGTGAGATTCGTCAGATATTGTTTCATTGGGCGATCGGTGACGTTCGGAAGTAACAGAGTGGCAAGGGAAGTTATTGTACGGGTCAAAGGGGCGCCCCGCTGTTCACCGTGTATTCGGCATGATTGTAATAATTTCGCAACCGCCGACGGCGAAGCTCTGTGAAAAAAAACTGCGGGCTTGACGGAGGGGACAGCCACGGTGGGAGTTGAAGCGGCTGCCGGTGGGTAACGGCTGAAATTTCAAATTGACTGATGTTTCCCTGGGAACAACTCTTCCTTGCGGCGCTTGAAAAGGATAAGCGGTGAAGATTCGAGCAGTGAGACACGAAAACATGGAAGAACACTCCTACTCGCAGGCACCCCGGTACCGAAGCCCTCCCGCAAGCGCCATGCATGTCGACGGGGAGAGGTCAACCTGTGCCTGAACTTTCGAGAACATCAATCGGGCGGAACATCGACCCCGCTTCCGCGCTGCGCGATTGCCGGACCGCCTTCATCGGCGTGGGGATCGCCAGCGCGCTCGTCAATATCCTCTATCTCACCGGCTCGTTCTTCATGCTGGAGGTTTACGACCGGGTCCTGCCGAGCCGCAGCATTCCTTCGCTGGTTGCGCTGAGCCTGCTTGCCTTGCTGCTCTATGCCTTCCAGGGGGCTTTCGAACTGATCCGCGGCCGCATGCTGGTGCGCATTGCCGGCGCGCTCGACGAAAGTCTCAGCGGACGCATCTACCGGGCGCTCGTGAAGGCACCTCTGAAGCTGCGGATGCAGGGCGACGGCCTTCAGGCGCTCCGCGATTTCGATCAGGTTCGCTCATTCCTGTCGGGTGCCGGCCCGGCGGCACTGTTCGATCTGCCCTGGCTGCCATTCTACGTGGCTATCTGCTTTCTGTTCCACCCGGTCATCGGCTTCGTCGCGATCGGCGGCGGACTGGTGCTGTCGCTCCTGACCTATCTCACCAATCGCAACACCCAGGCGCCTGCCAGGAAGGCATCGGAAGCGGGAGGCCAGCGCAATGCCTTCGCCCAGGCCTCACAGCGCAATGCGGAGGTGGTCCAGGCAATGGGCATGACCGGACGCCTGACCCGCCTTTGGGAAAGCCGCAATGCGGAGTTTCGTGATCAGAACAGGCGCACGTCCGACATCGGCAATGGCTACGGTGCCCTATCGAAGGTCTTCCGCATGGCTTTGCAATCCGGCGTGCTTGCGGCAGGCGCAGTCCTCGTCATCGAAGGTGAGGCTTCGCCGGGAATCATCATCGCCGGCTCAATCCTGACGGCGCGGGCGCTTGCCCCGGTCGAACTTGCGATCGGCAATTGGCGCGGCTTCGTTTCGGCGCGTCAGAGCTGGCAGCGCCTCAAGGAGTTGCTCAAGGTTCTGCCGGAAGCCGAGTCGCCTCTGGCGCTGCCGAGTCCCCGCGAAAGTTTAAGCGTCGAAGGACTGGCGAGCGGGCCGCCGGCAGCGCAGCGGCTGATCTTCGCGGACATCAGTTTCACCGTGAGAGCCGGCAGCGCGCTTGGCGTCATCGGCCCAAGCGGTTCCGGCAAGTCGTCGCTGGCGCGCGCGCTCATCGGTGTTTGGCCGGCCTATCGCGGCTCGGTGCGCCTTGATGGCGCGGCGCTCGACCAATGGGACAGCGACGCGCTCGGCAGTCATATCGGCTACCTGCCGCAGGATGTCGAGCTTTTCGCCGGGACGGTGGCGCAGAATATCTCCCGCTTTGCCGAGGACGCGACGCCGGAGGCGGTCGTCGCTGCCGCCAAGGCGGCTCAAGTCAACGATCTGATCCTCCGCCTCCCGAACGGCTACGACACAGAGATCGGAGAGGGTGGTGCTGCCCTCTCGGCCGGCCAGCGCCAGCGCGTCGCACTTGCGCGGGCCCTTTACGGCGATCCATTCCTCGTTGTCCTGGACGAGCCGAACTCGAACCTCGACGCCGAAGGCGAGCAGGCCTTGAGCGAAGCGATCATGAATGTACGCGCTCGCGGCGGCATCGTCGTCGTCATAGCCCATAGGCCGAGTGCGCTCGCCAGTGCCGACCTCGTCTTGATGATGAATGAGGGACGCATGCAGGCTTTCGGCCCGAAGGAAGAGGTGTTGAACAAAGTGCTTCGGCCGCAGCCCGTGAGAGCGCCGGCTCTGACGATCGGAGCGGAGGGGCGGGAGGCGGCACAATGACCGAGAGCAACAAACAACGGCCAAGCGCTCGGCGTTCGCTTGGCCGCCACATGATGGGCGTCTCGGTGCTCGCCTTGGCCCTCGTGGCCGGAGTCGGCGGTTGGGCCGCGACGACGGAGCTGTCGAGCGCGATCGTCGCCGGCGGAGTCGTCGTGGTCGATGACAACGTCAAGAAGGTCCAGCACCTGACTGGCGGCATCGTCGGCGAACTCAAGGTCAAGGAGGGTGACCGGGTCGAAGCAGGCCAGGTTCTGATCCGGCTCGATGGCACCACCGTCCGTGCCAACCTCGCGATCGTCGAAAGCACGCTGGCGCAGCTTTATGCCCGAAGGGCGCGGCTTCAGGCAGAGCGGATCGGCGCGCCCGCGTTGGAGATCGATGAAAATCTCGCGAGTTTCGTTTCCGGCACCGCCGCGGCGAAACTCATTGACGGTGAAAAGAAGCTTTTTGCGAACCGTCGCTCCGCGCTCACCGGGATGAAGAGCCAGCTCGCATCGAGAAAGGCCCAGCTTGCCGACGAGATCGAAGGTCTTACGGTGCAGTTGAAGGCGATCGAGGATGCGCTGACGCTGATCGATCAGGAACTGGCGGGCGTCGATTCCCTCTATGGCCGGGGCCTGGTTCCGATGCAGCGCCTAACGACCTTGAAACGGCAGCGGGCGGAACTCGAGGGCGATCGCGGAAGGCATATTGCCGCCCGTGCACAGGCGCGCGGGAAATCCAGCGAAATCGATCTGCAAATCCTGCAACTCGACGAAGACCGGCGCTCCGAGGTCTCCAAGGAGCTCACCGATGTCGAGGCGAAGATCGCCGAATATGAGGAGCGTCGCACCGCCACGACCGACCAATTGCGCCGGCTCGACATCACCGCGCCATTGTCCGGCCGCGTCTACCAGCTCGCTATCCATACGGTGAACGGCGTCATCAATCCCGGCGAGACCTTGATGCTGGTTGTTCCTGAGGCGGATGACCTGACCGTGGAAGCGAGGATTGCCCCACACGACATCGACCAGATCCATGTCGGCCAGCCTGTGGAGATCCGTTTTAGCGCTTTCAACCAGCGCACCACGCCCGAAGTCGAGGCAGAGGTGGTGACCATTGCGCCCGACCTCGTCACCGATGAACGCAGCGGCACCAGCTATTATCCGTTGCGCATCCGACCGAAGCCGGAAAGCCTTGCCAAGCTTACCGGCCTCTCGCTGTATCCGGGGATGCCCGCGGAGGTTTTCATCAAGATCGCTGACCGTACGGTCATTTCCTATCTGATGAAGCCGCTGACCGATCAGATGCGCCACGCGTTTCGGGAAGACTGAGGCCTGGTTCGCCGCCACCCTGGCACTCCGAGCGGCGATCGCCGATGCCGAAAGCTCCTGTTCGGAGGCGTCTAGATGTCTTTACGCGCAAAATCCTGCCAGATTCGGGGTGCCGAGCCACTTTCGTGATTGGACTTCGAGGCCAGTTGGAGTCACGCTTGGTAGGCCTATGAGGCAGAAGGGGGACCAACTATCGTCAGTGTAGGAGGTCACAATGAAGCACCATGCAATCGACGAACTGCAGATCGTCGCTGAGGTAAAGCAGGACTTTCCGCGCCGCGCTTTGACGCGCAGCGAGCGCCTGGAACGGTGGGCGGAGCTCCTGGAACGGAATCCTCAGAGACGGCTTTCGACGTTGCACGAAACCGAGTATCAGCCGGCGCGCGTACGCGCGACCATGCGCGGTGACGGCACGCCGATCTCCGTCGCATTCGAGGATCCGATCCTTCGGACGGCCGGGCTGGAGAATGACAGCTACGGTGAGGCGAAGCGGTTCTTCGAGCTGAGCGACGAGCAATTGCACAAGGTCATCTGCTACTGCCATTTCGGTGCGACAGTCAGCGCATCGACGGCAGCGCGTCACATCCGTGCGATGCTTGTCGAGAAGCAGACGGGCCTGTTTGCTCGCCTGCGCCAGATTTTCCTCGGCTAAAGGCAGGCGGGACTATAGGAGAGTGCTCGAAGCGGTGAGGCAGCCCGCGAGGGATCGTTGCAAGCGATTCCTCCGAGCTACCCCCCCGCTGCGTAGCGGTTCGTGCGAGAACCGGGCGTTGCGCTCGGTAGGGGTCGTGGGATCGGCTCTGACCTCGCAGCGGCGCCTTGATACTCTGCGGGTGGCGTTAGCGGGGGAGGCACTTCGTCGCTACAGCGCCCTGTGTCCTTCGATGCAGGTGGTTGCGGTGGCGGCGAAGTGCGACGCGCTGAGAGGCGGGCAAGTTCGCCGACTCGGCGACTTCTGATATCATTGGATGTCGGTGCATGCCCGTTTCAACCGTTACGTCGACCTTTGCGACCGACAAGCCTCGTAGGCGCAGAGCGGTCATCCGCTCTGGTAGCCGCGCGCCCGATCGGGCGCGCGGCGGCTCGTCTGCCCCCTGGCACATTACTGCTCGGCAGCGGGCGGGCTCCCTGGTGCATTGCCTGACATCGAATTCGGGTTGATTTCGATAGCCGGCCGCACGATTTTCGTGTCATGTGGAACTGCGGAGGCTAGTGTGATGCGGCAGGCAGTGCACCCTTACCATATCTTCGGAACCGCAGCCGGTTTCTGCGGCATCGCCTGGAGCAACTCCGGGATCACGCGCTTCCAGCTGCCGACAAAGAGCGCGGATGCGACGGAACGGCTGTTGCGGCGGCGTCTTACATACGCTGAACCGGAGATCCCCCCGCCTCGAATGGAGGAGGTAGTCGCAGCCGTGCGCCGCTATTTCGAGGGCAATGAAACGGATTTCTCCGCATTTGAGCTCGACCTCGCCGGGCAGGACACCTTCTTCAGGCAGGTCTATGCCGCTGCTCGAAAAGTCCCTTGGGGTCACACGACCACCTACGGCGCGCTCGCAAAGAGCCTCGGCGCCGGCCCGGAAGCCGCACGCGACGTCGGCCACGCGATGGCCAGGAATCCGGTCGCATTGATCATCCCCTGCCACCGCGTGCTTGCCGCCGGAGGCAAGATCGGCGGCTTCTCAGCCCCGGGCGGCTCGTCCACCAAGCTGCGCATGCTCGAAATGGAAGGCGTTTGCATCGGACCGCCGGAGCCTGCCCAGCAATCCTTGGCTATTTGAAGCTACGCAAAAGGTGCAGTAGCCGGAGGGCGCAATGCGATCGGAAGGACTGTTGATTTCGACCAGCGACGGCGGGGGGGCATGGCCGGCCCGTCAGCGGAAACTGCTCGGCTGGCTGGTGAACGAAACACGCGGCGAACGCTTCATCGACAATATCTTCGTCGAGATGTGCGAGAAGCTGTCGCGGGAGGGCGTGCCGGTTGCTCGCGCCACGCTCCATTTCCGGATTCACCATCCGCAATGGATCGGCGCGCGTATCCTTTGGCGAAAGGGCCTGTCGGAGGCTGAGATCGATACCTACGAACACGGCACCGAAGACACGTCGCAATATTTGAATAGCCCCCTCTACGAGATCTACAATGGCGCACCCGAGGTGCGGTGCCATCTCGACAATGCCTCTGCCGACGGCCCCGACTATCCGCTCTACGACGATCTCCGGGTTGAGGGGCTCACCGATTACCTCGCCTGGCCGCTCGAACACACGCTCGGTAAACGGCACGTCGTTACCTTCTCCAGCGACAGGCCTGGCGGTTTCAACGATGACGATGTCGAGCTTCTTGCGGATCTGCTGCCCGCGCTTGCACTTGTGAGCGAGATAAGGCTGAAGAACCGACTCGCCCGAACACTTCTCGAAACCTATGTCGGGCCGCATGCAAGCGAACAGATCCTGGCAGGCGCGACGAAGCGTGGCACCGGGGTGACGGTGGGCGCCGCCATCCTGATCTGCGACCTTCGCGACTTCACGAGGCTATCGGACCTATGGCCCCGCGATGACGTGATCGAAGTGTTGAACGGCTATTTCGATGCGATGTCGGAGCCGATCGAGCGGCATGGTGGGGAAATACTGAAGTTCATGGGCGACGGCCTTCTGGCGATCTTCCCCCTCAGCGACCCGTGTGCCTGCAACAATCTGCTGGGTGCCATCGCCGAAGCGCAGACCGCCCTCGCCAAGCTCAACGAGGAGAACCTCCGCAGGGGCCACGATCCGCTCGGCTACGGAATCGGCGTTCATGTCGGTGACGTGATGTACGGCAACATCGGTTCGCGCAAACGACTCGATTTCACCGTCATAGGGCCGGCCGTCAATATCGCCTCACGGCTTGAAAGCCTTACCAAGGAACTCAAGCGTCCCGTGCTGCTTTCGCGAGCCTTCGTGGAAAAGGCGGGATGCGCGGCACAACTGGAACAGCTTGGCTTCTATCCCTTGAGAGGGCTTGAGGAGCCGATCGAGATATTTTCTTTCTCCGGCAGAAAGTAGCAGCGCCGCCGCTTCAGTGAAAGCTTGCGAGGATCGGTGGCATTACAGCGCCCGGCCGCCTCTTCGGACGCGGAATGGTGGTGCGAATTGAGTTCTCCCGTTTGTCGGCCGATTCCGCGGGTGGGATTGCGCATCTTTCCCTTCGTTTTTCAAAACCGCTTTACATCCTCGGCGCCGTTTGATTTGTCAGGTGCAGTCATTCGTCATGATTGCCGGAGGAGCAGAATGAAATTGTTGCGTTATGGGCCCGAGGGGCTGGAGAAGCCGGGCGTCCTGGACGCCGACGGCCGGATTCGCGATCTCTCCGGCGTGATCGCCGACATTGCGGGCCCTGCAATCGCCGACCTCGACTGGGCGCGCGGTCTCGACATCGAGAGCCTGCCGGTGGTCGATGGTTCGCCGCGGCTCGGCGCCTGCGTCGCCGGCACCGGCAAGTTCATCTGCATCGGCCTCAACTATGCGGATCACGCCGCCGAATCTGGCCTCGAGGTTCCTCCGGAACCGGTGATCTTCATGAAGGCAACGTCGGCCATCACCGGCCCGAACGACAATGTCATCATTCCACGCGGCTCGGTCGCCACCGACTGGGAGGTCGAACTTGGCGTGGTAATCGGAAAGAAGGCGAAATACGTAACGCAGGCGGAAGCGATGGATCATGTCGCCGGCTACTGCGTCATCAACGATGTCTCCGAGCGCGACTTCCAGACGAAGCGCTCCGGCCAGTGGACCAAGGGGAAGTCCTGCGATTCCTTCGGACCGCTCGGGCCATGGCTCGTTACTCGCGACGAGATCGCCAATCCGCAGAGCCTGAGGATGTGGCTGACGGTTAACGGCGTGACGAAGCAAAACGGTACAACCGAGACCATGGTCTATGGCGTCTCCTATCTCGTCAGCTATCTTTCGCAGTTCATGACGCTGCACCCCGGCGACGTCATCTCAACCGGCACGCCGCCCGGCGTCGGCCTGGGTTTCAAGCCGCCGCAATATCTCAAGGCCGGCGACGTGATCGAGCTCGGCATCGAAGGGCTCGGAACGCAGAAGCAGGTAGTGGTCGCGGATTGATCGTCGCGGGTGGGGATTGCCCCACCCCCTCCTCACAAGGGGGAGGGGCTTTGCCCTTTTTCGCCTAACCTTTAAGCCGCCCCTGTCGCTTTAGCTGCTGCTCCCGGAAGAAGATGAACAGCCCGGAGGCGACGATGAGGCCGGCGCCCAGTACCATCGACAGGCGAGGCACGTCGCCGAAGATCAGCCAGCCGAAGATAATTGCCCAAAACAGTAACGTATATTGTAGTGGCGCGACCGTCGCCGCGTCGGCGTATTTCAGGGCGCGATTGACGAGCACGTGGGCGATCATCGCAACGACGCCGAGAAGCGCGAGCAGCGCCGTGTCGAGCGGTCTGAGCGGCGTCCAGTCGAAAGGCGCCCAAAAGAGGCCCGCAAGCGCGGCGCCGACGATCTGCCAGAAAGCGAGCGTGGTATCGGGCGTGCCGCGCAAGGAGCGTCCGGAAACCATCATGAAGGCGAAAAACATGCTGCCGAGGATGGAGATCAGTGCAGGCAGCGTGAACGCCTGCGACGAGGGCTCGAGCGCGATGACGACTCCGACAAAGCCTATGGCGATTGCCGTCCACCGCCGCCAGCCGACATGCTCCTTGAGCACCAGCGGTGAGACTGCGGCGACATAGATCGGCGCGGCCAGCCAATAGGTCATGACGTCGGCCAGCGGCAGGGTGACGACCGCAAAATAGAAGGCGAAGACTTCCGCCGTCGAGGCGATGACCCGGGCAATCTGGAGCCCTGGCCGCTCGACGGCGACGAGCCCCTTCAGGCCGCTCAGCCACAGGAAAGGGGCGAGTACCAGGCCCGCGGCAATGCTGCGGATCAAGACCACCTGGCCCACCGAATAGGTGGCCACCAGCCATTTGCCCATCACGTCGTTCAGCGAGAACATCAGCATGCCGATCAGCATGATGAGAACGCCGGAGCGCGCGGCAGCAGATGCGTGCGAAGCGGAAACGGGTGCGGTGCCGACGGCCATGGCTGGATCCTCGTGAGCTCCTGCCATTGGCACATTCCGGCGCTGTGATCCATGCATCGTTTTTGATCAATTCATCAGCGCCGCGAATGAAAGCCCCCTGTGGGCCGGGCTCATACGCGCTCACCGCCTTGGTGGTTTTGCGGCCATGTCGCTGCCGCAGGGCTGCAGAAGAATGCGGCCGGGCATGTGATCGGTCTTGAGCATCTGTTCATCGAGCCTATGTGATGCGTTGCTGGCATTCCTTGAGGGAGTCCAAGCTGGGGCGCCGTGGATCACCCTCTCGGGAGCCGTGCCGCCCATTGGGGCAATACTCAATGGCAATCGATCCGTTCGCTCGTTTCACTTGGTCCACATGAAAGGAGACCGGCGATGACCTTTAGTTTGATCAGCCCTGCATTCGCAGATGGCCAGCCCATTCCCAAAAAGCACACGCGCTTCGACGAAAACCTTTTCCCGCCCCTCAAATGGACGGGGACGCCGGCGGGTACCCAGAGCTTCGCCCTGCTCGTAGAGGACCCTGACGCGGTAAGCGGGCTTTTTCGCCATTGCGCCATTATCAACATTCCCGGTGACCGGACCGAACTTCCGCAATCGGTCGACACCGGGCCCGAGCACGCGATCAAGTTCATCAAGAACGATTTCGGCAACGCGCGCTATGACGGCCCGCAGCCTCCGCCGGGAACCGGCGTTCACCACTACAGGTTCAGGTTGGCGGCGCTCGATGTCGGCAATCTTTCCATCCCGGAGGAGGTGGGGGCTGCGGAAGCCTGGAAGCGCGCGAGCAAGCATCTGGTCGAGGAAGCCGTGCTCGTCGGCACCTATGAGCGCTGACGCGCCTGCAGAAGCCGATTTTTTCAATACCGCATGGAACCAACGTAACCAGGCTGCGGTTTCCTTGGCCATCTCACTTGAAACAAGGCATGCTTCGGCGTGTGAGGTCAAGGTGAATGGTACGACCCAGGAGTGGACGATGGCGTCGCTTGCCCAGGGAAAACGAGGCGGTCGGCGACGCCCGAGCAATGGATTTGAACTGCCGATCAGCACGGCGCCGATGGAGGCGCGCAGCGCTGCGGAGCTTCCAGCCGACGGCGGTTGGCAGTACGAGCCTAAGTGGGACGGCTTCCGCTGCCTGGCCTTCAAATCCGGGGAGGAAGTCGATCTCCGTGCGAAATCCGGCAAGCCGCTTGGCCGCTTCTTTCCGGAGATCGTCGCCTTGCTGCGACAATTGCCGGCCCCACAATTCGTCGTCGACGGCGAACTGGTCATCGAGGTCGATGGGCGTCTTTCCTTCGACGCCCTGCAGATGCGGCTGCATCCGGCGGCGAGCCGCGTCGAGAAATTGTCACGAGAGACCCCCGCCCATTTCATACTCTTCGACATGCTCGTTGGGGTGGATGGCACGAACCTGACTGGCAAGTCTCTCCTCGAGCGGAGAGGCGCCCTCGAGGCCTTCGTCGCTGCAAACGCCGTCGCGCGGCTCGAGCTCTCACCCTACACGCTCGACCGGCATGAGGCCGAGCGCTGGCTTGCCTCCTCTGCCGGCGCCACCGACGGTGTCGTCGCCAAGCGCCGAGCGGGCCCCTATGAATGCGGCGAACGGGCGATGATAAAGGTCAAGCGGCTGAAGACGGCCGATTGCGTCGTCGGTGGCTTCCGTTACGAAAGCAACAGCAGCGAAGTCGGCTCGCTCTTGCTCGGCCTCTACGACGACGACGGCATGCTGAACCATGTGGGTTTCACGGCGACCATTTCGGACAAGGAGCGGCCGGCGTTGACGCGCCGGCTCGAGGCGATGCGGGAGCCGCCAGGCTTCACGGGCAAAGCGCCCGGCGGGCCCAGCCGCTGGAGCAGCGAACGGAGCGGCGATTGGGAGCCGGTCCGCCCGGAACTCGTCGTCGAGGTAAGATTCGATCACGTCAGCAGCCGGCGCTTTCGTCACGGTACCAAGCTGATGCGCTGGCGGCCGGACAAGGATCCGCGCCAATGCACCTACGCTCAGATCGAGCCTCATTGAGGCTCCTCCGCTGCATGGGTCGGAAACTTCCGGCTGAGATGGGGCGAATTCATCAGACCGAAGCGCCATGGGTGCTCCACTGCCTTGGAGATGCCGATGCGTGTCCCGGCAGCGAGCGATGGTCGCTCCATCGGCAATCGCAAGTGAAACGGCTCCGTCCGGAGCGGCAGGCCATCATGCTTTTTGTGGATCGCCAGCGCCTGGCCGACCCGCCCCGGGCCGGAGCACAACAGCCGTTCGCGGGAGACGCCCCGTCTTTCGCGCATCGTCTCGATGCCCCATCGCGGCTCGATCGCACGGATGAGGACCGCACTCCCGGGCAGGCAGACGAAGTTCAGGCACCAGTGTAGGCCATAGGATAGGTACACGTAGACATGCGCCGGCGGACCGAACATGGCGCGGTTGCGATTGGTGGCGCCAGCAAAACTGTGCGACGCCGCGTCGTCCGGCAGATAGGCTTCCGTTTCGACGATCGAGCCGCCGACGCCAGCGACCGTGAACTCGGCACCGATAAGATCGGCGGCGACAGCGACGGCATTGCGTGAGAAGAAGCTTTCGTCCCAATCCAAACGGCCAGATCCTTCTGCCTTTACGGCTCCCTGCATGTCTCCTTAAAGCGATCTCGATTTAAGGACAAAGACGTGCAGCAATTCAAAGTGCTACAGCGACCTTTGCGCGTCTGATAAGACGCGCGGCGCTGTAGTAGCCGCATCCGCGGTTCCCGCCAACGTTGCGGCGATATTTCACACCGCAGCCATGGAGAACTTTCGGCCAATATCCGAAAGATGTAGTGTGTGGCATGCGGGGAGAAAGGGCCCAATTTGATGGCGCAGAGATCGGGCAATGCGGATCTGCCGCTGCATGGCGGGCGGGTGCCGAGATGGCTTGGTGACCGTATGACGAGGCTCGGCGCTCTCATTGGCGAGGCGATCGTCCATCACTATGGGCGCGACGAGTTCCTGCGACGGCTCGCTCACCCGTTCTGGTTTCAATCCTTCGGTGCGGTGATGGGGATGGACTGGCATTCTTCAGGCATCACCACCAGTGTGATCGGTGCGTTGAAGCGCGGCCTGACGCCGCGCGCCGGCGAACTCGGCATTCACGTTTGCGGTGGCCGCGGTCAGCATTCCCGCAAAACGCCAGGCGAACTCCTCGCGATTGGCGATCGCGTCGGCTTCGACGGCGGCACGCTCGCGGAGGCGAGCCGCCTCGTCGCCAAGGTCGACAGCGCCGCCGTGCAGGACGGCTTCGACCTTTATCTCCATGGCTTCATCGTCACCGACGACGCCAAATGGGTCGTCGTCCAGCAGGGCATGAACGGCGACCGGCGGCAAGCGCGCCGCTATCACTGGCTGTCGGAAGGGCTGGAGAGTTTCGTCGATTCGCCGCATGCGGCGATCGAGGGCCGAGAGCAGGGCGCAATCATCAACCTGGCGGACCGACGCGCCGCCGCCTCCCGGGCTGGCCAGCTCGATCTATTGACTTCGCTCGGGCCCGACCGGCTCATTCGCGAGGTGGCAACGATCGTATCGATGGGGTCCGCCCGAACGGCCGCAGCACAGCCGATGCTGCCGCATCTCGTCATGCCATCGCATCACGATGTGCGCGAAAGCGACGTCAATCTCAGGCGCCTTCATGGCAACCTCGCCGCTGCAGCCGAGCGCGGCCCGCAGGATTTCGAGGCTTTGCTTTTGGTCCCCGGCGTTGGAGCGCGCACGATCAAGGCGCTGGCCATGGTTGCCGAGGTCGTCCATGGCGCACCGTGTCGCTTCTCCGACCCTGCCCGGTTTTCGCTCGCCCACGGCGGCAAGGACCGACATCCCTTTCCGGTGCCGCTCAAGGTCTATGACGAAACCATCAATGTGATGAAATCAGCGGTGCGGAAGGGCAGGCTCGGACGGGATGAAGAGCTCGCCGCCCTGAAGCGGCTCGATGACCAGTCACGGCGGCTTGAACGCTACGCCACCGGGCCGGACCTCAAGGAAATCGTCGCCGGAGAATTCAGGGATTCAGCACGCTTCGGCGGGCGTAGCGTGTTCGGCTGGGAGGTGAGCCTCGGAGCGGAGGAAGGGCACCGCACCATCGCCGATCCCGGGAGTGGCGACAGCAGGAGGAATCGCCGCAATGGGACAGATTGACGAGGCAAATGGCTATCCCGCGGACAGCAGGCGCTCGATCTCCTCGAGACGCGCGTTCAGACGCTCGATCTCGCCTTTCTTCGCAGTGACGAGATCCGACGCGACCCGGGCGCCTGGTGCTGTTCCGCGGTGGGCGTTCGGCTCGGCCGCGATCGCATCGATTTCGACCTCGAGGGCGGCGACGCTCCGGCGCAAATCTTCGAGCTGGGCATCGACCGCGCTGGCGCCTTCGTTTGGATCGAAGGTTTGCGCCGGGACCGGTGATGGCGCTTTTGCATACCTGTTCATGACGGGACTCCCGAGGAGGCAGTAACTTCGGGTGGCGACAGTTTGTTCCCTGCGCGGAACTTCCTTTAGGACTGCCCGTTTTGCGGTGAAAGCATGGAGGATCTGATGCATACGGAGGAATGCCTGCAGCTCCATTTCGATCTGTTGAGTGGCAGGGCACTGCTTGCTTACGGCGACAAGGAATACGTGTTGCCGGGTATCTATCGCACGAAGGAGACGGCACAGAGCGCAGCCCAGAAGTTCGCCTGGGAAGAGCTTGGCTGGAAACGTCGTGCGCCGGAAATCCGGGGAGCCTCCGAAGTTCCGGTTTGGCTACGCTGACTACTGCATGTGCGCATCTGATAAGACGCGCGGCGCTGTAAGTGGCGCGTCGCGGAAAACAGCCATGAGCAATAGCCGCGAGAAGAAGGCCAGATGGTCACAGGACGTGCACAGCTATGCACTGGATCTCGAGCCGGGGGTTTTCACCTGGGATGATCCGCGGAGAATCGCGCATTCGCTGAAGCGGTCGGCGGAAGCGAGTGACCGCCGTAAATCGAACGCCTTTCGTTCGGCCATGTCAATGTTGACATTCTACATCAATCGGGCCGGAGCCGGCTTGAGCAGCGAGAGAAAGGCGGTTCTCGACAGGGCGAAGGACGAGTTGCGAAAGGATTTCGGCCGATCGCCAAGGTGAGGCGGTGCTTGGGGCGTGAGGGGGAACATTCCATGACGTATAAACTCTACTATTGGGACGGGATACCCGGCAGGGGAGAGTTCGTGCGCCTTGCGCTCGAGGAGGCAGGCGCCGAATATGTCGACGCTGCCCGCCGGCCCGGCGGCACCGCGGAAATGCTGAAGCTGATGAACGACACCGGAGCCGGTACCATCCCTTTCGCGCCGCCGTTCCTGATCGATGGTGATCTCACCATTCCGCACGTCGCGAATATCCTGTTCTATCTCGGCCCGAAACTCGGCCTTGTCCCGGAAGACGAAGGCACGCGCCTTTTCGCAAACGGCTTGCAACTGACGATCACCGATTTCGTCGCCGAAATCCACGATACCCACCATCCTGTCGGCGTGTCGCTCTACTACGAAGAGCAGAAACAGGAAGCTCTGAAGCGGTCGGCCGATTTTCTCGCGGAGCGACTGCCGAAATTCCTTGGTTATTTCGAACGCGTCCTCAACCAGAACCCGACGGGGCGGGAACATGCCGTCGGCAAGGCGCTGAGCTTCGTAGACCTGTCGCTCTTTCATATTGTCGAGGGTCTTCGCTATGCTTTCCCGAATGCCATGCGTGCCATAGAGGGGCGCGTCCCGAACTTGATCGCACTCCACGATCTGGTTGCGGCCCGCCCGCGCATCCGCAATTATCTCGTCTCCGAGCGTCGGCTCGCCTTCAACGCCTCCGACATCTTCCGCCACTATCCGGAACTTGACCGACAGGATTGAAGCGCTCTTCCACTCACGTCCGGGCCGCGCCGCCGCTTGAGACTTGGCAAGCCGGCAAGCGAAGGAACAAACCTGCCTGCATGCCGTTACTGCTTCGCAATGTAGGGCTTAAACGGTGAGGTAAACACATGGAAAATGACGAGGAAGAACTGATCAGGCGTCGGGCCTACGCGATCTGGGAGCAGGAAGGCCGTCCGGACGGCCAGGATCTCAGGCATTGGGAACAGGCATCTCAAGAAAGCCGGAGTTCGGCGCCGAATGGTGATAATCTCGGTCGCGCAGGCGCGCGCCAAACCCCGCCGCAGCCTCGGCGCAAGTCGACGAGGAACGGAGCGCGAGGGCAATAGGATTGCGGCGAGCTTACTGCAAGCCCCCTTAAATCGGTATCGACTTAAGGACAATGACATGCAGCAAAGTGCTCCAAAACTTCGCGCCTAAATGGGACGCGAGGCGCTCTAGGATGCCGGCCGTCACGCTCTCAAGGACAGCCGGCATTCTGCCACATGAAAGCGGGCGGCGCGGAAATGAGCTTAGGCTCTCGCTCATGCGTTGCTGAGGCGCGTTCGGGAGAGCGACATGCAACAGATGGAAGACAGCGGCCGAAGTTCAACGAATCCCGCGCCCGGCCGGCCCGCTCAGGACTTTGGCTCCGGCGATCAGGAGACCGGTAATCCGCGACAAGCAGCGGCAGAGCCCGCAGATGTCCCGGGCCACGACGCCGCCGGCGGCGAGACCTGGAACAGGGTCCTTGGCAACAACACCAGTGCCGGAATGGTGCGGCTGCTCGGGGCAGTCGCGCTTTTCATCCTGATCGGCGCATCATTGTTCTGGCTCGCCGACTGACGGGCAGATGGGCGCCGAGGCGCAGCCTATTGCTGCGCCGGCGCGGAATTCTGAAGTTTTTCCTGGACCTTCTTGGCAAGCGCCGGATCGTTCTGGGCGGCGGTCAGGATGGTCGTATATTCCTGCACCGAGATGGGTGAGGCCTCCACCGCCTTGACCATTTGCTGGCTGGCTTCGGTCTGCAACTTCTCCTTTGCCGCTGCATCCGACGTGGCCCCGATCTTTGTGGAGTACTCCTGCCTGACCTTGTCGACTTCAAGATAGGCTACCGCGAAGGCCTCGAGTTTCTCGTCGCTAATGGGAGCTGTCTGTGTTCCCGTCTGCCCCTGCGCCGGCTGTGCTTCCTGTGCCTGGGCTACTTCCAGGGCGGACGCCGGGCTGACGATCATCAAGCTGAAGACTGCAGCGGTCAACGATGCAACGGATGTGTAACGAGTGATCATTTTCATTCCTCTCTGACGTGCATGACGTGATCGGCAGCAAAACCGCCTGCTCAATCGTTCCGACTCGAGCCGAGACGGAGCGAAGCCCGACCATGGGGGCCGCAAAAGGGCTCGATGGGGCGGTGACAAGGTTTTTTGCTGACCATTGCGGGGCAGCTTTGTGGCCCGGGCACTTCTGTGCTGTGCGATCGTGGGACGCACGAAACACATGTAAATTTTAGGTACGCGCGGCGCTGCAAGCATCGGCCTCGATGCGCTCAGACCCTGCCGAGCCCTTTCACGGCAAACCGGGGTCTTCTCGCCCGGATCGCGTAGCGGTGCTGGCTCCTACGCGCAAGTCCCTTGAACAGGTTCCAGTTCTTTGCCTGCGTGCGGTGGATTTCGCCAAGATCCGCGTCAACCTCGATATCGATGAAGCCGGCCTTGTGGAGGAGGTCGACCACGGCTTCAGCGCGCGCACCGCTGGCGAAATAGACGCGGGAGAGAATGCTACGATGGGTTTCCATCATGTCCCGCGAGTGGATCGGCGTATCCGGTTTGAAAATCCCGGCGCGTTGGCCCCAGGCGCTGAACTTGCCGAAAAGCCGTTCCAGCGCACTGGTACTGACGAAATCGCCGTCGATGATCAGCACCGTCCCGCCGGGTTTCAGCACGCGCAGCCATTCCGCGAAGGCCGCGGCCGGATCGACCAGCGTCCAGACCAGATGCCGGTTGACCACGACGTCGTACCACTCATCCGGCTCCATCGTGTTTTCCGCGTCGCCGATCCGGAAGGAAATCTTGCGCTTGCGGTGGTCCGCTTTCCGGCGGGCGCGTTCGAGCATGGGCTCGGCCCAGTCGAGCCCTGTAACCTTGAAGCCGAGATCGTCGAGCAGGTGGGAGATCACCCCGGTCCCGCTCGCAAGATCGAGTGCCATGCGACCGTCGCCACGTCCGAGATGGCGCAGGAAGAGCCGATGCCAGGCGGTGCGTTCCTCCTCGGAGAAGATTTCATGCCCCGGAGACAGGTCGAAGGTGGCGGCCCGTTCCGACCAATAGGCCTTGATCTCTTCGCGAAGATCATAGTTTCGCCGCTCTGCCACGTCGCTCATCGGTGCAATGGATCCCTGTGTTTGGAAGCGTTCTAAAAGATAATTGTTGACTGATAAAGTCATGAAACTATAGATCGCATCGATTTTCCACCGGAGCGACAACGATGAGAGTTTTCAACAGGGCGGCCGCGGTCGCCGCGAGCCTTTGCGTGCTCCTTACGAGCGCAGCATTCGCCGATACCGTCAAGGTGACCGACGTCACCGGTCGTGAAGTCGAGGTCAACGTGCCGGTGGAGCACGTGATCCTGGGCGAAGGCCGCCAGATCTATTTCGTTGGCGCTCTCGACAAGGACGACCCTTTCAAGCGCGTCGTCGGCTGGCGTGACGATTTGGCCAAGGCCGATCCCGAAAGCTACGCCGCCTACCTCGCCGAGTATCCCGACATCGGCAAGTTGCCGACTTTCGGCGGCATGAAGGATGGCACCTTCGATATCGAGCAGGCAGTCGCGCTGAAGCCAGACGTCATGCTGATGAATGTCGATGCCAAGACAGCGACGGAAGAGGCCGGCTATATCGAGAAACTCGAAAAGGTCGGCATTCCGCTCGTCTACGTGGATTTCCGCGAAAAACCGATGGAAAACACCGAGCCGAGCATGCGCCTGATCGGCAAGCTGTTCGGCAAGGAGGACAAGGCCGAGGAATTCATCAAGTTCCGCGCCGACGAGATTGCCAGGGTCACGGATGTCCTGGCGAAGGCCAATCCGAAGAAGCCGCTCGTCTTCATGGAGCGGGCCGGCGGCTACTCCGACGATTGCTGCATGTCCTTTGGCGACGAGAACTTCGGCAAGATGGTCGAGTTCGCCGGCGGCGTGAACATGGCGAAGGACATCATTCCGGGCACCTTCGGCAACGTCAATCCGGAGCAGATCATCGCTTCCAACCCGGACCAGGTCATCATCACCGGCGGCAACTGGGAAGGCTATGTTCCCGGCGGCAACTGGGTCGGCGTCGGCTATGGGGCGGATGAGAAGGAAGCGCTCCGCAAGCTCGAGAACCTGACCAAGCGCCCGGCCTTCACCGATGTGAAGGCGGTCAAGGACGGCAATGTTCACGCCATCTGGCACCAGTTCTACAACAACCCGTATCAGTTCGTGGCCATCCAGCAGATCGCCAAATGGCTGCATCCGGACCTGTTCAAGGACCTCGATCCGGAAGCGACGTTCAAGGAGCTGCACGAGCGTTTCCTGCCGCTGCCTTACAAGAGCGGGTACTTCGTCTCCCTGAACGTGAGCCAGTAAGCAATCGGGCCGGAGGGGAGCGCCCTCCGATCCTCTGTCCGTCGAGGTCTGCCAATGCCGGTCCTGAAGAAGGTTCTCCTTGCCATTTTCGCGGCGCTGCTCTCTGCAGCGCCGGCCATCGCTGCGGAAATCTCGGATGTCACCGGCCGCAAGGTGGAAATCGAGCTTCCGGCGAAGCGGATATTGCTCGGCGAGGCACGGCAGATCCATATCGCTGCGGCGCTCAAGGGTGAGCGGGTCTTCGACACGATCGTCGGCTGGCGCGACGATCTGATCAAGAAGGACCCCGATTCCTATGCCGGCTACCTCGAACGCTTTCCGGCAATCGAAAGGTTGCCGCGCTTCGGCTATGTCCCGAGCGGCGATTTCAGCCTCGAAGCAGCGATTGCCCTGAAGCCGGACGTCATTACGCTGAACCTCGAGGCGGCGGAAGCGGCAGAGGAATCCGGTTTCATCGACAAGGCGGCTGCGGCCGGCATCGCCGTCATCTTCCTCGATTTTCGCGTCGACCCGGCGGCAAATAGCGAGAGATCCGTCGCGATCCTCGGCCGGCTCTTCGGCGCGGAGGCAACGGCCAAGGAATTCATCGGCTGGCGTCGGGCACAGATCGCGATCGTGACCGAACGCCTGGCAAAGGCTGGCGACATCACGCGACCGAAAGTATTCATCGAACGCTCGCCCGGCATCACCGGCGAGGTCGCATGCTGCAGGACGTTCGGGCCGGCGAACTTCGGCGAGATAGTCGAAATGGCGGGCGGCCATAACATCGGTTCCGACGTGATCACAGCGACCTTCGGCGATCTCAATCCCGAGCAGCTCGTCGTCGCCAATCCGGATCATGTGATCGTGACCGGCAGCAATTGGTCGGCCGAATCCGACCTCAACCAGTTCGTGGCGGTCGGGCGAGGCGCCGATCCTGCGGCCGCCCGCGAGAGGCTGAAGGGATTGATGCAGCGCCCGGCCTTTTCAAGCCTCGACGCGGTGAAGTCGGGTGCGGTGCACGCAGTGTGGCATCAGTTCTACGGTGCGCCCTACGAATTCGTCCCGATCCAACAATTCGCAAAATGGTTCCATCCGACGCTTTTCGCTGATCTCGATCCGGACCGCACGTTCCGGGAATTCCACGAGAAATTCCTGCCGGTCGCCTATCGCCCCGGCTATTTCGTCTCGCTTTCGGATGGGGGTGAATGATGGTGGCTATCACCGATGAAATCACCGGCCTCGAAGGGCGCGGTCGCTACCGCGCTCTCGTCGGGCGTCGCGTCGTCCTGCTCTCCATTCTTCTGGCAGCACTGTTCCTCTCGGTCGCAGTCGACATGGCACTCGGACCAGCCAATTATCCGATCGCTGACGTGTTGACGGCCCTGTTCGATGCCGAAGGCGTCGGTGACCAGCTTCGCGTCGTGATCTGGGACATCCGGATGCCGATCGCGCTGATGGCGATCACGGTGGGCGCCTCGCTCTCCGTCGCGGGCGCGCAGATGCAGACGATTCTTGGCAACCCGCTGGCCAGCCCCTTCACGCTCGGCATTTCGGCCGCTGCCAGTTTCGGCGCGGCGCTCGGCCTCGTTGGGGGTGTTGCGGTCTTTCCGGTTGCGGTTCAGTACATGGTGCCGCTCAACGCCTTCCTGATGGCGATGATTGCAGCGCTATTCATTCACTTCGCCTCGACCATGCGCGGGGTAACCGTCGAGACCATCGTGCTCCTCGGCATTGCGCTCGTCTTCACCTTCAATGCGGCATTGTCGCTGCTCGAATACCTGGCGTCCGAGCAGGCGCTTGCAGCCGTGGTGTTCTGGACGATGGGCAGCCTCACCAAGGCGACCTGGCCGAAAGTCTTGATCACCGGTGCGGTGCTGCTGATCGCCGTGCCGCTGTTCGCGCGCCGTGCCTGGGCCTTGACGGCGCTCCGGCTCGGCGACGACAAGGCGGCGAGCTTCGGCATCAATGTCCGCCGACTGCGGCTCGAAACCATGCTGACGGTCAGCCTGCTGGCGGCGATACCGGTGTCCTTTGTCGGAACGATAGGCTTCGTCGGCCTCGTCGGTCCGCACATTGCGCGGATGCTGGTCGGCGAGGACCAGCGCTTCTTCCTACCGGCTTCCATCCTCTGCGGCGCGCTCCTGCTTTCGGTGACTTCCGTCGTCAGCAAGATGATCATTCCGGGTGCGGTCCTGCCGATCGGCATCATAACGGCACTCGTCGGCGTCCCCTTCTTCTTCGTGCTGATCTTCACCAACAGGAGGCGCGCATGGTAGCCCTGCGGCTGGAAGACGTCGGCGCCACCTATGGCCGACGTACCGTATTGTCCGGCATATCGACCGGGCTGCTGCGTGGCGGGCGGCTGACGGCTGTCATCGGCCCGAACGCGGCGGGCAAATCGACGCTCTTCAAGCGCATCGCCGGACTCGCCAAGGGCGCCGGCCTGGTGCACCTCTCCGACACGGCCGAGGGGCCGCAGACGATCTGCTATATGCCGCAGGATACCGGCGCCAACGCGGTGCTGACGGTCTATGAATCCGTACTGCTTTCCGCCAAACAGGGCTCCGGCTGGAAAGTCAAAGAGGAAGAGCTGGCCGAGATCGACCGGGTGCTGGCGGCGCTGAAGATCGATGACCTGGCGTTTCGCGGCCTAGGCGAACTATCGGGCGGTCAGCGCCAGCTGGTGTCGATCGGCCAGGCGCTGGTGCGCAAGCCGGAAGTTCTCTTGATGGACGAGCCGACATCCGCACTCGACCTTTTTCGCCAGATCGAGGTGCTCGGCTTCATGAAGCACCTTTCGGCGACATCGGGCATGGCGGTACTGATCGCGCTGCACGATCTCAACCATGCGCTGCGTTATTGCGACGACACGATCGTCATCAATGGCGGCTCGGTGGCGGCGAGCGGGCCGACGCAGGAGGTGATTACGGCCGATATGCTGAAATCCGTCTACCGCGTCGACGCGCGCGTCGAGACCTGTTCCCTCGGGCGGCCGATGGTAATCGTCGACGGCTCCCTTTCGGCTGCCTAGCCCGTGCTGCGCGGCCGATTGGCTCCGGCCGCGCTTTAGAGCCTTTCCGTTTACCCCGGGGAAAGGCTCGAGCAAGTTCCAGGGGGCCGATGCGCTAGAGGAAGAGCGAATCGTCGTACCGCGCCACGCCGGTCAGGACGATCTGGTCGCCGTCCCCGTCGAGGGTCAACACCAGCGATCCGAGCAGGCTCTTGTGGCCGACGACCTCTGCTTCGCCGAGATCAATTGCGTCGATGCCGGTCTCGAAGTCGCCGATCACTGTGCGGTCGCGATGACCGTTGCGCGTCTCGGCGGCGAAGAGGAAGACGTCGGCGCCCGCGCCGCCCAAGACGTGATCCAGCGCACCTTCACCGGCCGCGATAATGTCGTTGCCGCGGCCACCGTCGATCCAATCACTGCCGCGGCCACCACGCAGCACGTCGTCGCCCGCGCCGCCCACGATCCGGTCGAGCCCCGCGCCGCCGACGATCACGTCGTTGCCGCCGCGACCGTCGAAGCATAGCGCACCCTTGGCGCCCTCCCATGCGGTGAGCAGGTCGTTGCCTTCGCTTCCGACATAGCTGCGCGGCGCCTGCTCCTTCTCGTCCTCGGTCGAGAGCTTCCAGATATCGAGATCTGCCGACGCAGCCCCGCCCTCGGCGAAGAGCTCGACGCCGAGACTCCCCGGATCGGGGAATATCTGGTCGGTGATCGTGCGCAGGCCGTCATTGGCGAAGAGCTCGACCGACGCCGCATCGACAAAAATATGCAGCTTGATGTCGCCGTCGGGCGTGACCTCGAGCGGGGCGGCATGGATGGCCGCGAAGCTCTCGACTGGAATGATGCCGGACTCGCTCCGGTCGACGAAGACCTCGCCGGTCGTGGCGTCATAGCCGACGAGCGTCTCCTCGCCGTCCCCGACCCGCACCTTGACGCCGAAGCGCGACGCTTCCGCCTCCGCGGCGTCAAAGGTTGCGATGATCTCCAGGGCGTTGCCTTCGAACGGCGCCTTCAACTCCCCGTCTGCGACGGTCACGTCGTCGACCGAGACATGCTCGCGGCGCAACTCCTTCAATTGCTCGACCGGCGTCTGGATCAGCCGCACCTCGCCATCGATCTCGCGCAGCGAGTATTCGCGCGGGATCGTCATCGAACCGCGGAAGTCGCCCGTCGGGATCGAGGCCGCATAGGTCCAGTTGTTCATCCAGCTTATTGTCGTCGGCCGCTCGCCTTCGGGCAGGTTGTGCCAGGAGATGGTGGCGTAGTTATCGGCGCCGTAGTCGATCCAGTCGGCAAGGAACTCTGACGTCGGATAGGCGCTGTCGGCGAAGGTGATCGCGTCGACGTTGATATGGCCCCAGGCGCCGGTGTTGTAGTCGATGATCTCGATCTGCGCCTCTTTCCCGACGTACTGTGAAACGTCCCAGCCTTTCCAGTCGAGGACCTCGTCGAAGTTGCCGCTCGCGGTCGCGACCCGCTGGCCATCGACGATCAGATTGATCGCGGTAGGGCTGAGCTGGGTCGGTGTGAAGGCCTCGTCGGCGAATTCGATGCGGTCGACGAAGATATGGCCCCAGCTATTACTGCTGCTCGCGTCGCGGATGCGGATCTGCGCCTGCTGGCCGACATATTCCGACACGTCCCACGAGGTCCAGTCGAGGATGCCGCTAAATTTGCCCGTCGCGAAGTCGACGACCTGTCCGTTGATGAGCAGGTCGACGGTGGTGCCGAACTCGCCGGTGTGACCGCCGCCGCCCATGCGGACGTTGATGAAGTCTTTAGTGATCGTAAACGCGTCCGAGGTGAGCTCGCCCGTGGCCGTATCACCACTGTAGAAGGTATCGAGAACCCGTCCGACATCAGAGCCGAAACCACTGCCGGAGGAAGTGCCGATCGGACCAAGGCCGCCCGACCCGGCGAAATCGCCAGAGGCCGTCCAACCCGGCGGCGGGCCGTCGACCTCCCAGTCCTCGAAGATCTCGCCGGTAGCAGGCAGCGAGTCGTTCATCTCGATCGAGTCGACCATGATGTAGCCGAAACCGCCGGAATTCTCGTCGACGATCCTTATCTGGGCAGACTTGCCGATGAATTCCTCAACGTTCCAGTGCTGCTGGCCGAGCGCCTCGCTCCATCCGCCTGACATCGTGCGGACGACCCGGCCATCGACGATGAGCTGCATCTGGGTTAGCGGATCGGGCGTGTCGACGCCGTTGTGGTTGCCGCCGCCGATCTTGAAATTGATGTACTTCGCATCGATCACGAACTCGGGGGAGGTGATCGTGCCCGTCGGCCCGTCGTAGGTCCCGTCAGGCACATTGAACGTGCTCAGGAGCCCGACGCCGTCCCAGTTCGCCAATTGGCCGGGACCGTTGGAGTTTCCCGCCACAACCGGGCTGGTCGTGGCAAAGTGACCCGTGCCGACCCAGCCCGCGGGCAGCCCGTACTCGAAGTCGGCAATGGTCGTGCCGCCGGGAGCGCCCGGATCGCGGATGACGTCGAGGTTGATGGTATGGCCGCCGCCGCCGATCTTGAAGTTGATGAAGTTCTTCTCGATCGTGAACGTGTTGCTCAGCATCCGCCCGGTGCCGGCATCGCCCGCATTGCCCTGCGCGTCGCGGAAGCTGTTGACGAGCCCAGCGCCGTCGAATCCGACGACGGGAGATTGGAAACCGATGGCTCCCGAAGCGGGGCCGGAGCCGAAGGCGGAACCCTCGACCGTCCAGCCATCATAGCCGGATTCGAAGTCGTCGAAAACGACGTCGCCAGCATTTCCGGCGGTGTTGATGTTATCGGCAGTGAACGTAACTCCATCCCAATCGCCGATGAAGTATTGCGCCGCCGATCCGCCGGCGATCCCGCCGGGGTTGAGATTCTGGATCAGCAGATACTTGGTCTCTCCTGTGTTCTCGACCGTCATCTTGATCAGGTCCGGGACCTCCCAGATGCCGCCGACGGCATTGGCCGGACCGAACGACGAGAGATAGCTCCAGTCCTTGAGATCGTAGGACTTGTAGAACTCTGCCTCGCGGGCGAGCGGGCGGGCGACGCCCATGACCCAGTAGTCGTCGTCACCGGGATTATCCTGCCAGAACACCTTGGGGTCACGGAATTCAGGGTCCGGAATGTCGAGGACCGGGTTGCCGTCGTAGAAGGTCCAGGTGATGCCGCCGTCATGGCTGTAGGCAAGCGCCTGCTCCTGATCCTGGGGTTCGCCGTTCTGCGGCGGAATATTGGCGGTGTAGATTGCCACCACCGGCGGCTCGCCGTTCGGGCCGTAGCCGAAGCCGCTGGTGTTGTTGTAGTCGACGACGATGCTTCCGGAGAAGATCTGCTGCTCGGCGCTGTAAGGCAGCGCGACCTCGTGCTCGGTCCAGTTGACAAGGTCGGTGCTGGTGGCGTGTCCCCAGGACATGTTGCCCCACTGACTGCCCTCGGGGTTGTACTGGAAGAACATGTGGTAAACGCCGTCGAGATAGAACAACCCGTTCGGGTCGTTTATCCAGTTCGTTTCCGGGGTAAAGTGGTAGGTCGGCCGGTAGGGCTCCTCGGCGGACCCTGTCTCCTGGACAGGTGTAGGCGGTAAGGCGCCGGCGACAGAAGCGGATTCGAGTCTGCTATGGCCGGCGCCTGACTCTTCGGGGACTGCGTCGCCTCGCCCGACAAACTCAGGAGAGTTCGGTCCAATTCGGAGGTCATCGAAGGCGTCGGCCGGCCCATGGAGCGAGAGAAAGCTCCACTCCTTGGGAGCAAACTTATAGACCTCTGCCTCGCCGACTAGCGAAACGGCGGCACGCACGTCCAAATGGCCGTCGTCACCGGAATTATCCTGCCGGAATACATTGCGGTCGTGGCGGAGTTCGGCTTCCTGGAGGATCGGATTGCCGCCGTCGGAGCTCCCGAGCGACTGCTCCTGATCGACCGGTTTAGCGTCCGGTTCGTCGCCGAAACCACTGTAGTTCGTGTCTTCGGTCTGCTCCGCGACACGGTGAGGCAGGGCAACATTCTCAGTGATCCACTGAACGAGGTCGGTGTTCGAAGCCTTTCCCAAGGGCGTATCGAGCTGGAACAATCCCAAGGGGCCGCTGATCCAGTTTGCTTGTGACGGAGAATTGCAGGTCGGCCGCTTCGCCGCGCTTGAAGTCATCATTCCCTCCCGATTACCAGGAGAGAGCAGTCATCGCTCGCTCCTATCGCCTCCAGATCGACGTGCCTCGTCGGACAACGCCCGCATTCCATCGCTTCGCACAGGCTCCCCTCCCGGAAACCTTGCAGGGTTGCAATTGTCTCACGATGTCATATGCAATTCTTGCACTGTCTATGAGTTGTCTCACGTTGTCAATACGGGGTTCTATGAGATTGCCCCACTGGCCGATCGTCCGATATAAGTGGCTGAAGAAAACTTGGAGGCGTCGTTGATTACGCAGCGGGAGATTGCAAGGCGTGCCCGGACGTCGTTGAAAACAGTATCACGGGTCATCAATCGTGACCCCCTGGTGAACGCGGAGACACGTGCGCGGATCGAAGCCATCATCGGCGAGCTCGGCTACACGCCTTCTCAGGTGGCGCGCATGATGCGATCGCAGAAGAGCAATGTCATCGGCTTCATATCCGACCGGGTCGCCACGACCTCCTCCTCGATAGAACTCATCCGCGGCGCCCAGGATGCCGCCTGGAAAGCCGGCAAGCAGATGATGCTGTTCAACGTCGAACGAGGCAGCGAGACGGAACGGTACGCAGAGGAGCAGCTTGCCGCTTTTCGGGCCGAAGCGGTGATCTATGCGACCCCCTATCACCAGCCGATCGATCACGCCGCAACCCGCATTCCCTGCGTGCTGCTGAATTGCTTCGACCCGGTTGGCGGGCATCACGCCATCGTGCCGGACGACTATCGGCTCGCATACGAGCTGACGTCGATCATCCTTGATCGCGGCTACCGCCGGCCGGCATTCCTGAACCTTCCCGAAGATATCGTTGCGGCCCCGCTGCGAGCGCGCGGCTTTGTCGAAGCGGGCGCGGCGCGCGGCCTCGATCTCTCGGGTGCCGTCCACACCGCCGTCGTTCGGGACAGCGAAGGGGCCCCGGTGTTCATTGCTGACCGCATCCTTCCGGGACTTATGGCCGCGGCCGCTCGCCCAGACCTGATTCTCTGTGGCCAGGACATGCTCGCCATGAACGTCTACTTCGCGTTAGCGGATCTCGGGTTGAAGGTCGGCCAAGACGTTGGCGTGGCAAGTTTCGACAATCTGCACCCGATCGCGAAAATGCTGCAGCCTGGTTTGTCCACTATGGCGCTCCCTTACTACGAGATGGGTGCCGCGGCGATGTTCGCCGCAATCGAACCGGACACGCACCCGCCAGGGATCGTGCGTGTGTCCGGCCGTTTTGTCGAGCGAGCGTCGTTCTGAGGTCGTGCCAGTTGCCCGGCGATGCGGCGCGTCAGTTGACGCGCACTCCTTCTGCCGAGAACAGATGGACCTTCGCGGGATCCGGGGCGATCGTGACCGGCTGGCCCGGGTCCAGGTGGAGCCGGTCGCGCAGGACCAGCGTTGTCTCGGCTGATCCGATTTTCACGAGCACATGGGTTTCGGATCCCGTCGGCTCCACTACCACAACGTTGGCGGGAACACCGGCTTCGGCAATCGTCAGATGTTCCGGTCGGACGCCGTAGATGCCGGCTGCATCGCCCTTGCCGTCGCTCGGCAGCGGCAAGGCCACGCCGCCGTTGGTGACGAATGATCCATCGGCGATCCTACCCTCGAAGAGATTCATCGCTGGCGAGCCGATGAACGTCGCGACAAATGTGTTTGCCGGTCGATCGTAGAGCTCCAGCGGCGCGCCGATCTGCTCGACCTTTCCGCCGCGCATAACCACGATCCGGTCCGCCATTGTCATCGCCTCGATCTGGTCGTGGGTGACGTAGACGGTCGTCGTCTTCAGGCGCTGATGGAGTTCCTTGATCTCGGCGCGCATGGTGACGCGCAGCTTCGCGTCGAGGTTCGACAGCGGTTCGTCGAACAGGAAGACTCGCGGGTGGCGCACGATCGCGCGTCCCATCGCGACCCGCTGGCGCTGCCCGCCGGAGAGCTGTTTCGGCAGGCGGTCGAGCAGCGGCTCGAGCGCCAGGATGTCGGCGGCCTCCCGCACGCGCCTGTCGATCGTCGCCTTGTCCTGCCCCTTCAGCTTGAGGGCAAAACCCATGTTCTGCGCGACTGTCATGTGCGGGTAAAGCGCATAGCTCTGGAACACCATGGCGATGTCGCGCTCCTTCGGCGCTACATCGTTGACGACGCGGCCGCCAATGCGGATTTCACCGCCGCTGATATCCTCAAGGCCGGCGAGCATGCGCAAGAGGGTCGACTTGCCGCAGCCGGAGGGCCCGACGAGGGTGACGAACTCGCCATCCTCGATGTCCATGGACACGCCGTGGATCACCGGCACGGCACCATATTGCTTGCGAACCTGCTCGATCGTGACAGATGACATGAAATCCTCCCTTGCTGTCCATTCAGAGCGCGAGCTGCCAGACTCTGGCGGCCGCGACGGAGCCTGCTGGCGCGCTGAGACGGGCTGAGCGAACGGCCTCGAAGCCGGGCAGCCGCTTCGTCCCCGTCCAGCGGCCATCGTCGGCAAAGACCTCGATCGATCCTTTGTCGAGAAAGATGCGAAGCATCGAGGGGCGCGCGCCCGCAGCGATGTAGCGGGGCAACCATTTTCCGTCCGGAAGGTCGTAAAGAATGCTGAGGCCTTCCTGATCGACACGCACACCGAGTTCGCATTCAGAGTGTGCGAATTCGAGATTGAAGGGCGCGCCGGCGGCGGCAAGATCAAGGACGATCTCAATGGCACCGTTGCCGAGCTCAACCGTTTCGCCGGTGACCAACCGGTCCTGGTCGAGAAGCTGCTGGCGCAGGCTGTCGACGGCCTCGACCGGCGGCGTGAGCAGCACACCATCCTTGAGCAGGATGCGGCGGGGAAGCGTCATGGCCGTTGGAAAGTCGATCTTCTTCGAAACTTCCGTCCAGTTTGCCAGCCAGGCAATTCCGACAGGCCCGCCCCGGTCGACGAAGGCCTGGAAGGCATAGGCGTCTGTCGCGAAATCGAGTTCCTGCTCGAATTCCTTGACGAAGCTGCGGCCATCAAAATGGCCGACGGTCGCGATCGTGATGTTGCGGCGGCCGGTCGCTGGATCGCGACTGGTGAGCAGGCCAAAGATCAACGCCCAGCGCGTCTGCGGATCATCCGCCGATCCATCGAGCGGCACGATGCAGGGGCATTCGGCGGCGGTCATGCCAAAGCGGTTCTCGCGGTGCAGTATGCCGATGAAATTCCAGCCGCTGGCCGCGTCCGGATCCAAGGTTTCGTAGAGCAGGATGACGCCACCCGCATGATCGCGGCTGCCGAGCAGCATCTTCCAACGACCGTCCGGGCCTTTGATCACATAGGGATCGCGGAAATCCATAGTCAGGCCGAGATCGGCCGGGCGCTCGGGAAGGATGACCTCGGCCGGGCCGGCGGTGATCCCGTCACGGGTGACCGCCGTGAGCTGGATCTGCTCCTCGGGCTCTCGATCCTTGACCTGTTCGGTGAAGAAGACGCGGATGCCCGGTTCCTCTCCGGAAACCGCAATCGCTGAACCGGAAAACGCGCCGCCCCGGCCGTCCGCGCGAGCCGAGAGTTCCGCCGAGGGAAACAGGAACATCGGCAGGTGCTTCCAGCGGAGATAATCGTCGGAAACGGCATGACCCCAGTGCATCGTGTTCCAGCGCAGGCTGTGGGGATAGTGCTGGTAAAAGAGATGAAGCTTGTCGCCGAAACGGCCGAAACCGTTCGGGTCGTTCATCCATCCGAAAGGTGGGCGGAAATGGTAGCTGTCAGGGACGATGGGTGTGGAATTGGCTTCGCCGCAGTGAAGAACAACGATGCCCTTATCCAAAACGTCCGCTTCCGAAAAGGCATAGACGACGGAGAGCCTCGTGGTCGCGGCGTCATAACTGAAAGAGGTTTCGCCGGCTGTTTCGATCAGCAGCACCCGGAACTCGAACTCCTCGGTGTTTCGCGCCGTGAGGCGGCCGATTTCCTGTCCGTCCTGGCTCGCTCTCAATTCGGCCGGCGTAACTGCATCGACCGGCTTCAGCCACGCATGGAGCGTGGTCCCAGCGGGGACGGCGGCTCTGAACGTCTTTAAGCTGACGCCGAAGAGGGACGAGGGGGTGGCGTGGCTTGTCATTTATCAACCTTTCACCGCAGACCCAACGAAGGAACTGACGAACCAGCGCTGGAACGCGAGATAGAGAGCGAGGATAGGGAGCATCATCAGGACGGACGCCGCCATGGCACGATCCCAGTAGATGCTGTCCTGACCGAAGAAAGTGGCGATGGCGACGGCGATTGGCCGGGCATAATCGGTCTGTGTCACCAGGGTCGGCCAGAGATACTGGTTCCAGGACTCGATCCCCATCAGGATCGAAACAGTGGCGAGTGCCGGAAGGCTCAGCGGCAGGAAGATCGAGCGATAGATGCGAAACACGGATGCACCGTCGATCTCAGCCGCTTCGAAAAGCTCCTTCGGAAGCTGGGCGAAGAACTGGTAGAACAGAAAAATGTAAAGCGGGCTTGCCACCCAGGGGACGATTTGCACGGCAAAGGTGTCAGTCATGCCGGCGCGCGACACCATGATCACGAGCGGCATGATGATGCTCTCCTGCGGGATGACGTAGAGGGCGATCACCAGCGACAGGATGAGCGCGCGGCCGCGCAGCGACCCCCAGGCCAACACGAAGCCAGCCATGGAATTGACGATCAATCCAGCGCCGACGGTGCACCCCAGAATAAGCAGCGAGTTCAGCAGATAACGGCCAAAGGCGAGCTCACCTGAGAAACTGCCGACCTCCGCGAAGTTTGAGAGCGTCGGGTTCGATACCCAGAAGGCGCGGAAGCTGCCCATGTCGGCGAGGATCTGGAAGCGGTCGTCCTTGAGGCTCGCCACAATCAGCATGAGCAGCGGAGAGACGATGACGAGAGCGATGACGAGGATGCAGGCGGTCTGCACAAGGCGCAAGGAACCCATGGCGGAGCGCTCGCGCGTCACTTCGGTCTGCATAGCGGTAATGGCGAGATCAGACATCGAAACGCCTCAGAAGCTGGCGCTGCAGGAGCGCGATGACGAGAACGATCAGGAAGAGAATGACCGAGACTGCCGAGGCGAGCCCGAGCTTCTGTTCCTCGAAGCCGGTGCGCACCATGTAGTGCACAACGGTTTCGGTGCTGCTCTTCGGACCGCCCTGGGTCAGGATCGCGACCTGGGTGTAGAGCTTGAACGCCTGGATCGTGGTGATCACCAGCACGAACACATGAGTCGGTCTCAGGCCCGGCATGGTCACGTGCCAGAAGCGCTGGAAGGCGTTTGCGCCGTCGATCCTCGCGGCGTCGTAGAGCTCGTCGGGGATGCCCTGCAATCCGGCGAGATAGACGATCATCTGGAAACCGTAGGCCTGCCAGGCTGAAAGCAGCACGATCGAGAACATCGCCCAGTTCGGGTCGCCGAGCCAATCGATCGGCTGGATGCGCCCGCCGGAGAGGAAGCCGATCACCTGGTTTATCGGCCCAGTCGGATACTGGAAGAGCGTCCCCCAGATCACGCAGACGACCACTATTGAGGTGATGGCGGGCAGAAAGAACATGCCGCGGAAGACATTCCGCAATGGCAGCTTCTGGTGCAGCAGCAGCGCGGTCGCAAAGGCCAGGCCGCATTGAACCGGGATGACCCAGAAGGTGAACCGCGAGACGTTCCACAGCGATGTCCAGAAGAGATCGTCCTTGAAGATGCGTAGGAAATTGGTGAGGCCGATAAAGCGGATCGGCGTCGGGCGTGGCACCAGTGGCTGGTTGGTCATCGCCGTCCAGAACGACAGGAGAAAGGGCACGACCAGGAAGATCGTCAGCAGCATCACCGCCGGCGCGAGCATGCCGATCTCCTGGAACAGGCGGGCCCTGTCCCTGCGCCGGGTGGGGCGCACAAGGGTTGCCGTCGCCGGCAGCGCCGGTTGCTGCAAGGTCATTGTCTCCTCCTCATAGAGTTGACGCTATCGGGAGCCGCGCGACCAGCGGCTGTCGGAGCCATCACATCCTTCGGGCGTGCGGCTGCGCGGCATTCGCGCTGCGCGCCGCACTGTCCTCGAAATTATTGCTGTTCGTCGAAGGGCGGATAGCCGTCATTCTCTTCGATGTCCTCGTCGATCTTCTCGGCTGCGGCCGTCAGCGCCGTCTTGACGTCGCCGCCGTTGAAGATCTCATCGACGGCTCCCATGAAGGCCGAGGTGATCGCCGGATAGGCCGGATGCGGCGGCCGAGCGATCGCGGTCTTCGATGCCTGCTCGAAGGCGACGGCCATCGCTCCACCGGGGGCATACAGCGGTGAATCGGCAGCGAAGCTTTTCAAGCCCGGATAACCCGATGTCTCTTTTGCATGTTCCCGAAGCTGCTTGTCCTTCAGCATGAAGCTCACGAACTTGCCGGCAAGGTCGGGGTGTTCGGAAGCCGTGGTGATGCCCCAGATCCACGTACCGTTCGGACTGGCGCCCTTCGGGCCGAACTTCGGCAGCGGCATCACGACGACATCGTCCTTCATCGAGGCTGCGGCTTCGGCATAGAACCAGTGGCCACCGTACGCGAGCGCCGCCGGATGCCCCTCGGCAAAGAACTGGTTGGTGCCGGAAGATTGCGGCACGACCCAGCCGTTCTTCACCCATTTCTGCATCATCGTTAGCGCATCGACGCAAGGATCGCTGTCGAGTGTGCCGACAGATTTCCATGTGTTGCGGTCGATAAGGTCGCAGCCGGCCGATTGCAGGATCGGGCCGTAGGCATAGGTGATCCATTCGGTCTTGATGCCATAGCCGCGGAAAGTGTCGATCGGCCATTTGACGCCCTCGAGCTTCGAGAGCTTCTCGAGGTAGTCTTCGAATTCCTCCCGCGTCCAGGCGTCGTCCACGCCCTTCGGGATGCGGGCGCCGATCGCTTCGAGATATTTCCTGTTGCCGTAGAGCACGACAGAGGAGTCGGTGAGGCCGACCGCATAGAGTTCCTTGTCGATCGGATAGGTGCCCTGAGCGATGTTTGAATCGGTCATGTCCTCAAGAATATCCTTGTCGATCAGCGGCTTGATCGGCTGCAGGTAGCCCGACCAGACGTAGTTCGCGAGGAAGGGTGCATCGAGCTCCATGATGTCCGGCATCTGCTTGGCCATGACGGCTGCGCTGAACTTCTCGTTATAGGCGTCGTGCGGCGCATAGATGAGTTCGATGTCGACGTCGGGATTGGCCTCCTCAAAGCGCTTCGCGACTTCCCCGAAGGTCGAGACCCAGCCGGGATCGCCCTGGTGCATCATGCGGATCACCGTCTTCGCTTCGGCCTGAACGGCAATCAAGGCAGTAGATACCGCCAGTACTGCAAGTAAACGTTTACCCATCGTTTGCTCCTCCTCATGGGCCTGATGCTGCAATTCAATTCAAACGGATGACCGCTCCACCAGTTGGAACGGCAACTTGCGCACCTCTTTGGGCATGGCGTCGGCCGCAAGCAGAATATCTGCCGCCAAGCGGCCCATGGCGCGGTGCGGCAGGGCCATGGTCGTCAAGGGCGGATCGAGCCGCGAGGCGATGTCCACCTGGTTATCGAAACTCGCCACAGCGACATCGTCGGGGATCTCGGCACCCACGCGACGAAGCGCCGCGTAAACTTCCATGGCAACACGGTCGTTGCCACAAAGGATCGCATCCGGCCGGTTGGGTCCGCTCATGAGCTCGGTGACGTGGGAAAGAACGAGACTCGGTGCCCTGTCGCTATAGACAGCTCTGCGGACGGCCGGTAATACGCCGGCGCTAGCGCCGTCAATCCCGCCTTCCGTCAAAGCTTGCCGGAAACCAGCCTCGCGCAATTCGCCGGCGAGCAGGCCCGGAAGATTGATGAAGACGATGTTTCGGCGCCCGGAATCGATCAGGTAGCTGGTGATCTCATGCGCGGCGCCAAACTCGTCCGGAACGAGCGACATCACACGATCATTCGCCTCACGGCAATTGATCATCACGCCAACGGCGCCGGCAAACTCCTCCGGCAGCGCTATGGTCTTGTGGTACATGGCGGCATAGGCGATCGCGCGAGGGCGAAAGCGGCGGACTTCCTCTAGCACGGAGGCCAGATCCCGACGGCCGCTGAGCGTCATAGCGAAGACTGCCATGTCCGACGCCCGCGCCGCCCCGTCGAGGCCGCGGATGATCTCCGTGGCGAAGGGGGAGGTGATCAATTCATCAGCGACGACCCCGATCAGCGGCATCCAGCCCTGCCGCATGCTCCGTGCGGCGAGATTGGTGACGTAACCGAGTTCCTCCGCTATTTCCTTGATGCGCTGCCGCGTTTCCTTGGACATGCGTGCCGACCCGCCATGCAATGCGCCGGAGACGGTCTTGACGGAGACGCCCGCACGCTCGGCTATGTCGCTCAACGAGATCGTCACGAATATGCCTTGGGTTAACGATTACTCAGATAAACTAGCATTGGCCGGTTCAAAGAGTCAATCCCGCAGGCGCCGCAACGGGTTTCGCATCAAGGGGACGCACTGGCCACTCTTTCCGGGAAGAGAATGCAACTTCTGCGTAAGGCACGCAAAGGGCGTCCCTTACGCTTTTCGTCTTTCTGGAATATATTAGAAAACTGAATTTCGACGAATGGTAGCGGGAAGGGACTGCGCCCATCGCCCGCGCGCCCTTGAAATCGAGGTCGATTCAAGGGGACATGGAGCAGGGCGGCCTCCATTGGCATTCGTTCCGCGCGACGAGACCCTGAGGCTTGGCGCATGTTCCGTGTCTTCGCTCTAATATTCTTCGTTCTGGCGACTTCCGCCTCGCATGTTCAACCTGCGCCAGAGGCGGATCGTGTCGCGCTCGTCCTGCACGTCGACGGTGCAATTAGCCCGGCAACGGCGGAATATGTGACGAGGGGGCTTCAGCGCGCCAAAGAGCGCGGCGCCGCGCTCGTGGTTCTGAAGATGGACACGCCTGGCGGCCTCGATACCTCCATGCGAGAGATCATTCGCGGCATCCTCGATTCCACCGTGCCGGTCGCAAGCTTCGTCGCACCGAGCGGCGCGAGGGCAGCGAGCGCCGGCACCTACATTCTCTATGCCAGCCACGTTGCCGCGATGGCGCCCGGCACGAATCTCGGCGCGGCGACGCCGATCGCTATCGGGGGCGGCCTCTTCGGCGGCGACGAGGAGGACCGGGAGAAGTCCGGGAAACAAGATCAAGGAGAGGCGGCCAAACGTCCCTCGAATGCGGGCGAGGCGAAGCTGATCAACGATGCGGTCGCTTATATTCGCGGGCTCGCCGAACTGCGCGGCCGCAACGCCGACTGGGCAGAGCGGGCCGTGCGGGAGGCGGCGAGCCTTCCGTCCGCCGCGGCCGCACGCGAAGGGATCATCGATTTCACTGCTGTCAGCGTGGAAGATCTGTTGAAGCAGGCACACGGTCGCACGGTTCGCGCCGGCCAGGCGGACGTCCGGCTCGACACGGCGGGGCTCGCGATCGAAGATTTGACGCCGGATTGGCGGACCAGGCTGCTGTCGGTGATCACCAATCCGAACGTCGCACTCCTCCTGATGATCGTCGGCATCTACGGCCTGATCTTCGAGTTTCTCTCGCCCGGGACGATGGTACCAGGCACGATCGGCGGCATCAGCCTGCTGCTGGGTCTCTATGCGCTGGCAGTGCTGCCGGTGAGCTATGCCGGCATCGGCCTTATCGTGCTCGGGACCGGCCTCTTGGTGGCCGAGGCGCATTCGCCGTCCTTCGGCGTGCTCGGAATCGGCGGTGGGCTCGCAATCGTCCTCGGTGCCGCCATCCTCTTCGATACGGATGTGCCGGGTCTGCAGGTGTCCTGGCCTGTTCTCGGCGGTCTCGCGCTCGCAAGCCTGGTTTTCAGTCTGGTCGTTGCGCGTCTTGCTTTCATCTCGCGACGGCACAGAGTCGTCACCGGTGCGGAAGAGATGATCGGGATACCCGGCAAGGTCGACAGTTGGGCGGGAGCGGCCGGTTACGTCATCGCCCATGGCGAGCGCTGGAAGGCGGTCAGCAGCGAGTCGCTTGATCCCGGAGAGGACGTGAAGGTCGTCGGCAGGGACGGCCTGACGCTCAAGGTGGCGCGTAGGATCTAGGAGGACGCCGATGCCCTTGTTTGGAAGTCTTGTCCCGCTGTTGGCGGCGCTATTCATCCTGCTGGTTATCATCGCCTACGCGATCCGGATCCTCAGGGAATATGAGCGCGGCGTCGTTTTCACGCTCGGCCGCTTCACCGGCGTCAAGGGGCCGGGGCTCATCCTCCTTCTTCCCTATGTGCAACAGATGGTGCGCGTAGATTTGAGAACCCGCGTGTTAGACGTGCCGAGCCAGGATGTGATTTCTCATGATAACGTCTCCGTTCGCGTCAGCGCGGTCATCTATTTCCGGGTCATCGACGCGGAGAAGTCGACGATCCAGGTCGAGGATTTCATGATGGCGACGAGCCAACTCGCCCAGACCACGCTGCGCTCCGTGCTCGGCAAACACGATCTCGACGAGATGCTGGCCGAACGCGATCGGCTCAACGACGACATTCAGAAGATACTCGACGTCCAGACCGACGCTTGGGGTATCAAGGTTGCGACCGTCGAGATCAAGCATGTTGACATCAATGAATCGATGATCCGGGCGATCGCCCGCCAGGCGGAGGCCGAGCGGGAGCGGCGAGCCAAGGTCATCAATGCCGAGGGCGAGCAGCAGGCGGCGGCAAAGCTGCTCGAGGCGGCGGAAATCCTTGCCCGGCAGCCCCAGGCGATGCAATTGCGCTACCTGAGCACCCTGAACGTCATTGCCGGCGAGAAGAATTCGACGGTCATTTTTCCCTTCCCGATGGAGCTTGCCAACTTGCTCCCACCCAAGGCGGCGCATTCTTCCGAATAGCGCAAATCGTATGAGGGATGTCCGAGGGGGCGTCCTGTGTGAGCGCGCGACGCGCTTCAGACATTTGCTTTGACTTTGATCACTGCGGCCAGCTTGGAAAGAGGGAGGATATCAGTCCCGCGATGCAAGATGTTCTGTATTGCGATCTATCACGGAACAGGGGACTGAAGCTGTGGTTGAAGGGCTTATTGCAAGAATCGGTCTAGCTCTCGCGATCGGCCTTCTGGTTGGTCTCGAACGGGGATGGCGCGAGCGCGATGCTCCGGAGGGGAGCCGCACGGCAGGCATCAGGACATTTGGGATTTCCGGCCTGCTCGGCGGTATATTCGGAGCGCTTGCGACAGAGCAGGGAGGTCACGTCATCTTTGCCGCGGGATTCCTCTGCTTTGCGGTCACATTTGCCTGGTTCAAGATGCGCGAGGCACGTCACGACGAAGATTTCAGCGTCACCGGCGTCGTTTCTGCCCTCGCGGTTTTCGCACTCGGCGGGCTGGCGGTTGCTGGCGACTATCGCGCGGCGGCGGCCGGCGGCGCCGGACTCGCGGCAATACTGGCGAGCCGCGAGGTTCTCCACAAGCTATTGAAGAGCCTGACGTGGATCGAGCTTCGCTCAGCGCTCGTGCTCTCGGTCATGACGGCGATCGGCCTCCCGCTGATCCCGGATCGAGCAATCGACCCATGGGGTGGCTTCAATCCCTGGGAAATCTGGTTCTTCACCGTCTTGAGCGCAGCGATATCCTTCTTGGGATATATCGCCGTGCGCCTGTTCGGTTCGGCACGGGGGCTGCTGATCAGCGGCCTCGCCGGCGCTCTCGTCTCTTCGACGGCCGTCACTGCGAGCTTCGGTCACAAGGCCAGGAGCGGCGAAAGCGCGCTGCCGCTGGCGGGCGTGGCAAGCCTCGCCGCCGTGGTGTCGCTTCTGCGGGTGATGGGACTAGCCATGGTGCTTGCCCCGTCGGTTCTTCCCCGAATTGCGCCTGTCCTCCTGGCCGCTACCGCGGTCTTTGCGCTTGTGGGTGCTCTCCTGATGGTGCGCGGGCTCGCTCCGAGCGCCCAGGCGGTAAGCGCGCGCAATCCCTTCGAATTGGTGCCGCTTCTCGTCTTCGCCATGCTATTCGCGCTAACGGCCACCGGTGGCGCAGCGCTGGTGGCGCACATCGGCAATGACAGCCTCATCGCCGTCTCCGCCCTGTCTGGAACATTCGACGTCGATGTCGCTGTCCTGAGCGCGTTACGCGCGATTAGCCACGGGCTACCTGCGGAGATCATCAGCCGCGCGGTACTCGCTGCAGCCGCTGCCAATGCCGCAGGCCGACTCTTCGTTGCAGTCCTGTCGTCCGGAGTTGCCGCCTATTGGCTGCCTCTGGGCGCGGCGTCAGTCCTGGCAGTGTCCGCAGGAACGGCCGTCCACTATGCCGTCGGATGACGAGTGGCGGCCGCCTTTGGTATCACATCACCATTTTCCTCGCGACATCCTCGGTCAGTTCTTCTTGATCTTCGCGGACCTGCTTTGCCGTTTCGGCCGCCACGTCCGAACCTATCCGCGTCAGGCGCTCAGCCTCGTCGGAGTAGTCCTGGAACGCGTCCCGCCAGAACGAGCAGTACAGATCGAAGCCGTCGCGTGCATAATCTGCGTTGAGCATGTCCTCCCAGAACCGCATGTGGTGCTCGGTGCGGCTCCTCATGAAGTTCAGCATTTCCGTTTGGTAACGCAGGGCAGCCTGCAATGCTGCTGACTGGAAATGGGCCATCGGCAGCAGGAACATCCTTCCGTCGACGGGCGTCGGTAATTGCGGCCAAAACGGCGAGGTGAGATTCTCCGTAGTTTTCTTGGGCATGAAGGCAACTCCTCTTTCCGCAGCTTCTGTCGCCCTTTACGGCAACCGGAACGACGACGAATGACGACTGTTCATCTCATGCGACTGCATCTCTCCTCAAATTGATTTGAGGACAAAGACATGCAGCAATTCAAAGTGCTACAGCGACCTTTGCGGGCCTGGTAAGACGCGCGGCGCTGCGGGATGCGCTCGCATGCGTTGGCGCATTGACGTCAGGCGATCTCCGCCTGGCTGTAAAATCTTCAAGGACATCGGCCAAATGACCCTTGGTGCCATGTACCTCCCATCCTGGCGGCACCCTAGCTTGGCCGGGATTCTCTCTCTTTGATCCGCATCAATCTCCAGCCGATGCGGTCCCCGAGAACCTCGCGAAGTTCGCGTCCCTTGAGCCACCTCAAGGGTCGAGGCTCAAGGTGTTCACAAAATAAAGCATCAGGCGCCCACAATGAAGGGACAGAATGATGTTTGTCGAGGAAATGACCATTGGAGTGAATCGCCTTCGTTCCAGCTGGCGGCCGGGCCGGCTTGCCCGCATCGAACCACGCGTCAATGCATCATCAGCACCGGTGCCGCCGCCGTGTCGATCATCGACTTCGTGACGCCGCCGAAAATCCGCTCGCGCATGCGCGAGTGGCCGTAGGCGCCCATGACGATGAGATCGGCTCCAATGGAGAGCGCGTGCTGATTGATGACTTCCTCCACCCGGCGGCCCGAGCCCGGCAAGCGGTCCACGGTTACGTTTATGCCGTGGCGGGCAAGATAGGCGGCGACGTCCGCGCCCGGTTCCTCGCCGTTCCTTGCGGGGGATCCCTCGGGGTCGACCATGGTGACATGGACGATCTCGGCGCCGCTCATCGGCTCCAGCGCCTCGCGCACCGCGCGCGCAGCTTCGATATGGGAATTCCAGGCGACGAGGACTTTCTTTGGATTGAGGCTTGCAATGCGACCCTTCGGCACCAGGAGCACAGGGCGGCCCGAGTTGAAGAGCGCGCCGTTGACGGTGCGGGAGCGCAGTTCCGGATTGAACGCGAGGCCAGTCCCGATCAATGTCAGATCGGCGTAGCGGGCGCGCTCGCCGATCTCGTTGTCAGCCCATGCAAATTCCGAGTAGACGCTGTCGACCTGGAACGAGACCCCCGTTCCCGCCAGAACGGCCTTTGCGCCCTCGACTCCCTTGCGGAGATCGGTGAGGTCCCTTTCGCGTTCATCGAGCCACGCTTCCGACATGGTGGCAGCATAATCGCCGAGCGGCGGCGGCGCGGCCAGTTTGACCACCAACACCGTCAGATGCGCACCTTTCATCATGCACATATCGGCCGCGGCGCGCAGATCACTCTGGTAATTGTCCGTACCGATCACGCTGAGAATGGTCTTGTACGTCATTTCGAGCGTCCTTTCGAAGTTTGAACCAGTGACAGCATCCACATCATGGTAGGTCGCCGGCATCTGCGGTCATTGATCCCCGTCAAGGAATCCAAGGCGCCAACCTGCTCCGTCAGGGCACGAGCACGGCGGCGCCATTCAGCCTGCCCATGCGAAGGTCGTCGAGCGCAGCATTTGCCTGCTCGAGAGGGTAGACCGTCGTGCGGGTGTGCACCCCGGCCTTCGCGGCGATGTCGAGGAACTCGCGGGCGTCTTGGCGTGTGAGATTGGCGACCGAAACGAGCTCGCGCTCGCCCCAGAGCAGCGCATATGGCATCGCCGGAATGTCGCTCATATGGATGCCGCCGCAGACGACGCGGCCGCCCTTTCGCACCGCCTTCAGTGCTGCCGGCACGAGGCGCCCGACCGGCGCGAAGATGATCGCTGCGTCCAAAGGCTCCGGCGGCGCCTGGTCCGATGCGCCGGCCCAGGCGGCACCACGCTCGAGCGCGAAGTCTTGTGCGGCGATGTCGCCCGGGCGGGTGAAGGCGTAAACCTTCTTCCCCTGCCACACGCAGACCTGAGCAACGATGTGGGCGGCGGCGCCGAAGCCGTAGATGCCGATCCTCCGGCCGTCGCCCGCCCGCTTCAGCGATCGCCAGCCGACCAGCCCCGCGCAAAGCAGCGGCGCGAGCGCCACTGGATCTCCCGCCGAATCGAGATCGAAGGCGTAGTCGGCATCGGCAACGACAGCCGTCGCAAAACCGCCGTCTTGAGTATAGCCGGTAAACAAAGGGGCGTCGCAGAGGTTTTCCGCGCCGGAGCGGCAATAGAAGCATGTGCCGCAGCTATGGCCGAGCCACGGCACGCCGGCGCGGCGGCCGATCCTCGCCGGGTCGACGCCGTCGCCGACCGCCTCGATCAGCCCGACGATCTCGTGACCGGGAATGAGTGGCAGCTTCGGTTGCGGCAGTTCGCCATCGATAACGTGGAGGTCCGTGCGACAGACGGCACATGCTTCGACGCTGAGCCGTATCTGTCCGGCAAGCGGTTCGGGAAGCGGCCGTTCGACCGGCACCAGCGGTTTGCCGATTGTCTCGAGGACCATGGCTCGCATCATCTCGCCCTTTCCCAGGAATGCGATATTAGCGCGGGATGAGGAAAAGTGTGCGCGGTTTTCCGCCGATCTCGCGCCGACTACCTAGAATCGATGACGTTCAAGCACTATGGTGCACGGCTCAGGCGATAGCGCGCATTTCTTCGGTCCAAGCCGCGAAACGTTAACAAGTGCGCCCTGCTCAAACAGCATGGCCTGCGGCAGTCGAGGATCGCATATGCCGAAGACGAGCGCTGGCATTCTGCTCTACAAATTCCACGGCGATAGGCTTCTTGTCCTGCTCGTCCATCCCGGCGGTCCCTTCTGGAGCAATCGCGATCTCGGCGCATGGTCCATCCCGAAGGGCGAATACGCGCCGGACGAGGAGCCTGAGGCGGCGGCCCGGCGAGAATTTTTGGAAGAGACGGGAGTTGCAGTTGCGGGAGCCCTGAGGCCTCTCGGCAAGGCGCGGCTGAAAAGCGGCAAGCTTATCGTTGCCTATGCGGCCGAGAGCGATCTCGACATAGAGCGCCTCAGAAGCAACATGTTCGAAATCGAGTGGCCTCCGCGTAGCGGCCGAAAGCAGTCCTTTCCCGAGGTCGACCGCGCTGGCTGGTTTACGCTGTCGGAGGCGCGCGAGAAGATCAACGCCGCGCAGCGGCCTTTCCTCGACCGTCTTGAGGCCGCATGCACTAGTTCGAAGCCTACTCAGTGACTGGCCATGTTCCCCCGACCCCGCGTCGGGGGGGCGGGCAGGTCCGCTGCTACCGCGGCCGCAACTGCCTCGCCGAGTCCGGTGCTTATCGAGTACCGATCGGCATCGACACCCGCAATGATTTCGGCGCCGATGCCGAGACCTTCGAGCCTTGCACTCTCCTCCAGGGTCGCGGAATCGGCCAACGGATTTCCCGCCTGCAGTCGCACGACGCGTTTGCCCGCCCTGGCCAGGGCTGCCAAACGGTCGCCTCCGTTCGGGTCCCGGACAAGAATGCGCTTGGCTTCGCGGCGGGCGAGTTCGAGGACGTCGTTCGAGATTCGCTCATCGTAAAGAATGACGTCGGCCGCCTGCAGGGCGCGCACGGCCTTGAGCGTCAGCAGTTCCGCCTCGCCCGGGCCGGCGCCGACAATGGTGACGCGGCCGATGGCGGGAACGGACTTCGCCAGACGATCCATCTCCGCCATCAGCCGCGTCTCCACACCCTCCTCCGGCGTGTCCAGAAAGGCCCGGTCCACGAAATGCTCCCAGAAGCTGCGGCGTGCCGCACCGGGATTGAGGCGTGCGTTCACCCGGCTGCGGACCGCCTGCGCAATCGTCGCCCAGCGCTTGATCGCCAGCGGCAGCAGCGTCTCGATTCGCCTGCGGATCGCCTGGGCGAGGATCGGTGCGGCACCGTCGGTCGAAATCGCTACGACGACGGGGGAGCGGTTGACGATCGATCCGAACTGGAATTGGCAGAAGGCGGGCTTGTCGATTACGTTCACCGGGACGCCCGCCGCGCGTGCCGCGTCGAAGAAGGCTTCCGCCTCGCCCTCGTCCTGACAATCACCGATCGCCAGGGCGGCATCTGCGAAGATGCCGTCGTGCCAATGTTCGTCGTGATGGATGATGCGGCCGCTGTCATGCGCCGCGCCGCGCGCGATGAGGTCGACAAGACCCTCGCTTGTTTCCCCGCGCGGCGCGTAAAGATGGACCTCCGCGCCGGAGGCGGCGATGAGTTCCGCCTTCCAGGCGGCCGCGTCGCTGCCGCCGGCGACGACGACCCGCTTGTGCGCCAGGGAGAAGAAGAGCGGCAGCGTTGCGAGCGCGGCGACGCGCTGCGGGCGGTCATTCGGCGGCGGCGGCAAGACACGCATGGATGATTCCCCTGATTTCCGCGCGGCAGGAGCCGCAGTTTGTACCGGCGCTAAGCTTCTCGCCGACCGCCTCGACGCTGTGGCAGCCGTCGCGGATGGCAGCGGTGATCTGGTTCACGCCGACGCTGAAGCAGGAACAGACGGTCGCGCCTGGGTCCGGTTTATCGGCACCGGGACGCCCGGCCGCCACGGCGAAGCGCTTGCCGAGGTTGGCATGTGAAACGCTCAGCTGCGACACCGCCCAGTTGCGTGCGACGGCGACGGGCCGCGGTGAAAGGAAGAGCGCGGCCAAAAGTCTGTCCTCGTCGAAGAATGCGAGGCGCATCTCGCCCGAGGTCCGGTCGGTGTAACCAATCGGCTCGATCTCCGCCGGGATGGCAAAGGCGTGCCGGCACCAGCCGGTCCAATCGCTCTCATCATTGGCAAAGGCGAGTTCCAATCGCCAGCCGCCATCGGCTTTGGCGATCGCCCAGTAGGATGCATCGAGCGCCACCGGCTTCTCAGCCGAGACCGCGAAGCCGTATGCGCTGGCGGCAAAGGGCGCGGCGCGGACCGCCACGTTCTTCGACGCAGGCTGGCCGGAATATGGGTCGGTGACCGGAGCGACGAGCGCGTCGATCCGCGCCTTCGCGGCAAACTGATCGTTCCAATGCATCGGCACGAAAAGATTGCCTTCGGACTGGCGTTCGGTGACGAGTGCGCGCACGATCACCTGTCCGTAAGGGCTTTCGATCGTCACGAGATCGGCATCCGCCACCCCGATCTCCCGGGCATCGCGCGGGTGAATCTCAACGAAGGGCTCGGCGAGATGGCCGGAGAGCCGGGCGCTCTTGCCGGTACGGGTCATGGTGTGCCAGTGGTCGCGCACCCGGCCGGTATTCAGCGTGAACGGAAGAGCCTCGCTGGCGGCTTTCGCCATTCGCACTTCGACAGCGACGAAACGGGCGCGGCCATCCGGATGGTAGAATCCGCCATCGGCGAAGAAGCGCTTCTCCTGACGCGCGGCGCCGTTCGGCTGCGGCCACTGGAACGGCAGGAGATCGTCATAGCTCCCCTGGTCGATCGCCGCATGGGCGCTGATGTCGAAGTCGCGGCCACCATCGTTCTCGAATCCGGAAAGCGCGGCGTGTTCGGCGAAGACCTCGGCTGGAGAGGTATGGGCGAAGGCTTGGCCAAAACCCATGCGGCGGCCGAGCTCGGCGAGCTGCCACCAGTCGGCGCGGGCCTCGCCCGGTGCGGCGAGAAAGGCGCGCTGGCGCGAGATGCGCCGCTCGGAATTCGTCACCGTGCCGTCCTTCTCGCCCCAACCGAGCGAAGGCAGCAGCACATGGGCGTGACGGGACGTGTCGGTTTCACGCAAAATGTCGGAGACCACGACGAAGGGACAGTTCTTGATTGCCGCTTCGACGGCATCGGCGTCCGGCAGCGAGACGACCGGATTCGTCGCCATGATCCAAAGCGCCTTGATCCGGCCGTCGGCGACGGCGCGGAACATGTCGACGGCCTTCAGGCCCGGCTTGGCGGGAAGGGCCGGCGCGCCCCAGAAGCGCTGTACCAGATCGCGGTGGAGCGGCTGGTCGATGTCCATGTGGGCGGCAAGCATGTTTGCCAGCCCGCCGACTTCGCGCCCGCCCATGGCGTTGGGCTGGCCGGTGAGCGAGAACGGTCCCATGCCCGGCCGGCCGATGCGCCCCGTCGCTAGATGACAGTTGAGGATGGCATTGACCTTGTCGGTGCCGCCGACCGACTGATTGACGCCTTGGCTGTAGCAGGTGACGACTTTCTCAATCGTTTCGAATAGGCGGTAGAACTCGCGCAATTCGGCCTGCGTCAGCCCGGTGGCCGGCGCAAGCTCCGGCAGGTCGAGTGCGGAAGCCGCGGCGAAAGCCTCCACGAAGTTTTTCGTGTGTGCCGAGATATAGTTCTGATCGACGGCGCCGCTCCTGACGAGATGAGCGAGCAGACCGTTGAAAAGCGCCGTGTCGCCGTCGGGCGCGATCGCCAGATGCATATCGGCGATGTCAGCCGTCATCGTTCGGCGCGGGTCGATGACGACGACCTTCATCTCCGGCCGGCTCGCCTTCGCCGCGGCCAGCCGCTGATATAGGACGGGATGGCACCAGGCGAGGTTGGAGCCGGTCAGGATGACGAGGTCCGCCAGTTCCAAATCCTCGTACGTCCCGGGCACCGTATCCGCGCCGAAGGCGCGACGATGGCCGGCGACCGACGAGGACATACAGAGGCGTGAGTTCGTGTCGATGTTGGCCGACCCGATGAAGCCCTTCATGAGCTTGTTGGCTACGTAATAGTCCTCCGTCAGCAACTGCCCCGACACGTAGAAGGCGACGGAATCCGGTCCATGTTCGGCGATGCTTCGCGAGAAGCGCTCGGCAACGAGATCGAGTGCTTCGTCCCAGCCTGCCCGGCGGCCGCCGATCTCCGGATAAAGGAGGCGTCCGTCGAGATCGAGGGTTTCGGCAAGCGCCGAGCCCTTGGAGCAGAGCCGGCCGAAATTGGCCGGATGCCCGGGATCGCCCTTGACGCTGACCGCACCGTCATCGCCGATGCGAGCGATGACGCCGCAACCGACGCCGCAATAGGGGCAAGTGGTTTTGACTTCGCACGCCATGACTACTCCGCCGCTGCCAGTGCCAGGCTTTGGAGCGCGATGAAGAGCGCGCCGTCGTCGTTCTTCACCGGGATGGTGCGCACCGCGCCTTCATCCGCGCCGAGCGCCTTGCCGGTTTCGAGCGAGATCACCCAATTGTGCAGCGGGCAGGTAACGGCATTGCCGTGCACGATGCCCTGGGAGAGCGGTCCCCCCTTGTGCGGGCAATGGTCTTCGATCGCGAAGACTTCGTTTTCGGCGGTGCGGAACACGGCGATCTTGCCGACCGGCGTCTTGACGCAGCGGGCGCCACGCAACGGAATTTCGCTGATGTTGCCAATGGCAATCCAGTTCATCGTCATCTTCTCACTCCGCTGCCTCGTTGAAGCCGACCGTCGCCATCGGCCGGAACTCGTGCTTGTCCTTGCCGGAGACGCGCTCCGACCAGGGGTCGACCTGGGCGAATTTCTGGCTGAAAACGAAGCGGTCGAAATAGGCTTTCCGCTTTTCCGCATCGTTCATGATCTGCCGACGGATCTCGTCGATGCCGACGCGCTTCGCCCACTTGTAGATACGTTCGAGATAGCGCGCCTGCTCGCGATACATCTGGGTCAGCGCAACGATGTGCTCGAGCGCCTCGTCCTCGGTCTTGACGAGCCCCAGCACCTCCGTGCCCTTGATGTCGAGGCCGGCGGCGCCGGCGAAGTGGATCTCGTAGCCGGAATCGACGCAGATGACGCCGACGTCCTTGCAGGTCGCCTCGGCACAGTTGCGCGGGCAGCCGGAGACTGCCATCTTGACCTTGGCCGGCGTCCAGGAGCCCCACATGAACTTCTCGATGCGGATGCCGAGCCCCGTCGAGTCCTGGGTGCCGAAGCGGCACCAGTCGGAGCCGACACAGGTCTTCACCGTCCGCAGGCCCTTGGCGTAGGCCTGGCCGGAGACGAAGCCGGCCTTGCCGAGGTCGGCCCAGACGGCCGGCAAGTCCTCTTTCTCGATGCCGAGCAGGTCGATGCGCTGGCCGCCGGTCACCTTGACCAGCGGTACGCTGAACTTGTCGACGACGTCGGCGATAGCGCGCAGTTCTTTCGAACTGGTGACCCCGCCCCACATGCGCGGCACGACCGAATAGGTCCCGTCCTTCTGGATATTGGCGTGGACGCGTTCGTTGATGAAACGCGACTGGTAGTCGTCGGCATATTCATCCGGCCAATCGCAGACGAGATAGTAGTTGAGCGCCGGGCGACATTTGGCGCAGCCGCAGGAGGTCTTCCACTCGAGCTCCTGCATGACGGCGGGAATGGTCTTCAGTCCCTTCGCCTTGATCAGTCGGCGGACGTCGTCGTGGCCGAGATCGGTGCAGTTGCACATCGGCTGGACGGCGGCCGGATTGTAGGCCTCGCCGAGGGTGAGCGACATCAGCTGCTCCACAAGTCCAGTGCAGGAGCCGCAGGAGGCCGATGCCTTGGTGTGAGCGCGTACCTCGTCGAGCGAGGTCAGGCCCTTGCCCTTGATCGTCGAGACGATCTTGCCCTTGCAGACGCCGTTGCAGCCGCAGATTTCCGCATCATCCGGCAAGGCTGCAACGGCCGCCGTAGGGTCCAGGGGAGCACCCCCCTGGTAGGCCTGGCCGAAGATCAGGGTATCGCGCATTTCGGAAATGTCGGTTGCGCGCTTCAACAGGTCATTGAACCAGGCGCCGTCGGCGGTATCGCCGTAGAGCACGGTGCCGATGATGCGATTGTCTTTCAGTACCAGGCGCTTGTAGATGCCGGCGGTGGCATCGCGCAGCACGATCTCCTCGCGGTCGTCGCCATCGGCGAAGTCGCCGACCGAGTAAAGGTTGATGCCGGTCACCTTGAGCTTCGTCGGCGTATCGGAATGCACGAAGGCGGCGCTGCGGTCACCGGCGAGATGCGACGCTGCGACGCGTGCCATTTCATAGAGCGGCGCCACAAGTCCGTAGACCATGCCGCCAACTTCGGCGCATTCGCCAAGCGCCATGATGTCTCCGTCGGAGGTCTGCATGCCGGCGTCGACGACAATGCCGCGGTTGATGGCAAGGCCCGCCTCCTTGGCAAGGCCGGCATTCGGCCGAATCCCGACCGCCATTACCACGAGCGTCGCCGGGATGATCCGACCGTCGTCAAGCTCGATCCCCTCGACCTTGGTCTCGCCGAGGATTCGCTTGGTGTTCGCCTTGGTCAGAACCCTGATGCCGCGCTCCTCGACCGCCTTTTGCAGAAGGTAGCCGGCGGCGGGGTCGAGCTGGCGCTCCATCAGCGTCGGCATCACGTGCAGCACGGTCACGTCCATGCCACGCGCTTTCAGGCCGGCTGCCGCCTCAAGCCCCAGCAGGCCGCCGCCGATCACCACCGCTTTCTCGCGGGATTGCGCAGCCAGCAGCATCGCCTGCACGTCGTCGAGATCGCGATAGGTGATGACGCCCTGCAGGTCCTTGCCGGGCACCGGAATGATGAAGGGCACCGAACCGGTGGCGATCACCAACTTGTCGTAGCTTTCCGTGACCCCGTGATCGGAGGTAACAGTCTTCGCCTTGCGGTCGATCGCGATGATCTTGTGGCCCTTATAGAGGGTGATGCCGTGCTTGATGTACCATCCGTCGCCGTGGATGATGATTTCTTCGTAGTCCTTCTCGCCGGACAGCACCGGCGAGAGCATGATGCGGTCGTAATTGACGCGTGGCTCGGCGTTGAAGATCGTCACCTCGTAGCGCCCGGGCGCCTTTTCGAAGAGCTCTTCCAGCATGCGCCCCGGCGCCATGCCGTTGCCAACGATCACCAGTTTCTCGGTCATTCCATTACTCCGCGGCTTGTTTCTTGAGGGTCTGGGCGGACAAGGTCGTTCGGGCGGCGCGCTTTGACCGGATCGCTTCCAGATGTTCGGGAGAGGGATTGGCGCCGCCTTCGTAGGCCTCGAGGAAGTCCAAGAGTTCCTCGCGATAGGCGTAGTAATCGGGGTGGGACAGGAGCTCCTTGCGCGAGCGCGGCCGCGGCAGGTTCACCTCCATGATGTTGCCAATCCGGGCATTCGGGCCGTTCGACATCATCACCACCCGGTCTGCGAGCAGGATTGCCTCGTCGACGTCGTGGGTGACGCAGATCGCCGTCACCTGCGTCCGCTTCCAGACGTCCATCAGCACTTCCTGCAGCTCCCAACGGGTGAGGCTGTCGAGCATGCCGAAGGGCTCGTCGAGAAGAAGCAGCTTCGGCGAAAGCGCGAATGCGCGCGCAATCCCGACGCGCTGCTTCATGCCGTTCGAGAGATCGGCCGCAAGGCGGTGCATGGCATCGCCCAATCCAACGCGCTGGAGATAATATTCGACGACGTCGCGGCGCTCGGCAGCCGTTGCGTCGGGATAGACGCGGTCGACACCGAGCGCGACGTTTTCCCTCGCGGTCAGCCAGGGAAGCAGCGACGGTGCCTGGAAAACCACCGCGCGGTCCGGGCCCGCGCCCGAGATCTCGCGTCCGTCGAGGATGATGCCGCCGGACGAGATCGGATTGAGGCCGGCCATCATCGACAGCACGGTCGACTTGCCGCACCCAGAATGGCCGATGATCGAGATGAATTCGCCCTTGTTCATTTTGAGGTTGAAACCATCGACGACCGTCAGCGGCCCCTTCGGCGTTGGATAGACCTTGCGGACCTCGAAGAACTCGACATAGCTCTTCTCGATCGCCGAATGCGCTTTACGCGCGTAGGCGTCGGGGAGCTTCGCCGCCTTCTGCGTTATCGGAACCACGTTCGGCAGGGTGACAGCGGCCGCGCCTTCGGCACTCCGGCCGGCGCCGAGATCCATCAGATACTCGGTGACGGCGCCGCGCAGGCGGATGAATTCGGCATTGGAGTTCATTTCCGCGCGGTCGCGCGGCCGCGGCAGTTTCACCTCGAAGCTCGAGCCCAGCGTCGCCTGCGGTCCGGGCGTGAGGGGGATGATCCGATCGGCGAGAAGGATCGCCTCATCGACATCATTGGTGATGAGGATGATGGTCTTCTTCTCCTTCGACGAGATCACGGCGAACTCATCCTGCAGCTTCGAGCGCGTCAGCGCGTCGAGCGCCGACAGCGGTTCGTCGAGCAGCAGCACCTCCGGCTGCATTGCCAAGGCTCTCGCGACCGCGACGCGCTGGCGCATGCCGCCGGAAAGCTCTGCCGGCCGCCGTTCCGTCGCATGCGACAGGCCCACCATCTCGACGTAGTGCCGGACGATCTCCGCCCGTTCCGCCTTGCTCTTGCCCGTATGCACGGCATCGACGGCGAGGGCGACATTCGCCCGGACCGAAAGCCAGGGCATCAGCGAATAGGACTGGAAGACGACGCCGCGCTCGGGGCCCGGTCCCGACACCTCCTTGTTGCGGAAGAGCACGGCGCCGCTATCGGGCGCCATTAGGCCGGCGAGCAGGGAGATCAGGGTGGACTTTCCCGACCCTGAAAAACCGACGATTGCGATGAATTCGCCTTCCTGCACCTTGAGGTTCACGCCCGAAAGCACTTCGTTCAGCGACTTGCCCTCGCCGAAGGATTTCGAGACGTCACTCAGTTCAAGAAGAGTCCCGTCAAGAGTCATGGGGCGCCTCCTACCGGTTCGTCGAGAAGGTGAAGGCGGACTGCAGCGCATACATGATGCGGTCCAGCATGAAGCCAATGATGCCGATCGTGAGCACCGCGACCATGATGCGGGCGAGCGACTCGGAGGAGCCGTTCTGGAATTCGTCCCAGACGAACTTCCCGAGGCCGGGGTTCTGCGCGAGCATCTCCGCGGCGATCAGCACCATCCAGCCGACGCCCAGCGACAGGCGGAGGCCGGTGAAGATCAGGGGCAGGGCGGAAGGAAGCACCAGCTTGCGGATCGTCGTCGCGGTGGAGAGCTGCAGCACCTTGCCGACATTCACCAGGTCCTTGTCGATGGATGCGACGCCGAGCGCCGTGTTGATCAGCGTCGGCCACAGCGAACAGAGGGTCACGGTGATGGCCGAGATCACCAGCGATTTCGGCAGGAGGCTCGAAGGATCGACGTAAAGGGCCGACACCACCATGGTGACGATCGGCAGCCACGCGAGCGGCGAGACCGGCTTGAAGATCTGGATCAGCGGATTGATGGCGCCGTTGATCGTCTTCGACAGGCCGGAGGCGATGCCGAGCGGCACGGCGATGAGCGTCGCGATGGCGAAGCCGAGGCCGACGGTCATCAGTGACGTCGCGATCTGATCGAGATAGGTGGGCTTACCGGTGAAGACGCGATGCTTGACCTGGTGCGCCTTTCCCTCGGCGACGAGCTTGGCGTTGCGCTCGTCCTGCCGGGCATAGAAGGCATCGGCTTTCTGCCGTTCCGCGAAGTGGTCCTTCAGCAACACGCTCGCCTGTTCGAGCACCGCCGCCGGGCCTGGAATGGCACCGAGCGAAGTCTGGACCTTGGGCGCCAGGAAGCCCCAGAGCGCGAGAAAGAAGAGGATGCCGGCGAGAGGCACGAGAAGCACCTTGCGGATCTCCGACATCTGCTCGGCGATATTGTCGCCGGCCGCGATGCGCAGGATCGGGGTCACCCAGCCAAGGCCGAGCACGTTGAGCCAGCTGCCGGCCTTGTTGATCTGCTGAAACAGGCGCTCGCGTCGCGCAAGTCTCGAATCGGCCACGGTGATCGCTTCAGTCATGAATTCGTCTCATCTGTTGGATGTGGGTCCAGGGACCGGCGGCGCCATCGAATTTCGCCGCCGGCCGGATGCTCAGCCGCCGACGACCTCGGAGCCGGAAATCGTCTGCTCTCCCTTCAGCCCGACCTTGAGCGAATCGATGTAGGCGTTCGGCGCTTTGCCGTCGTAGGAGACGCCGTCGATGAAGTCGGAGGTCGGTGCCTTGTAGCCGTCGGTACCGAAGGGGAAGTCTTCCTTGCTGGCCTTGCCCTCTTCGATCAGCATCTCCGCCGCTTTCATGTAGATGTCGGGCAGGTAGACGGATTTTGCGGTTTCCGCGTACCAGGCATCATCCTTGTGCTCGGCGATCTGGCCCCAGCGGCGCATCTGCGTCAGGTACCAGACGGCATCGGAGTAGTAGGGGTAGGTGGCGTAGTGACGGAAGAAGACGTTGAAGTCCGGAACCTCGCGCTTGTCGCCCTTCTCGTATTCGAAGGTGCCGGTCATCGAATTTGCGATGACGGCTGCGTCCGCGCCGACGTACTCGCTGCGTGAGAGGATTTCGACGGCTTCGCCCCGATTGGCGTTGTCGTTCTCGTCGAGCCATTCGGCGGCCCGAATGAGCGCCTTCGTAAGCGCCAGCGTCGTGTTCGGATATTTCTCCGTGAACTCCTTGGTGAGGCCGAAAACCTTTTCCGGGTTGTTCTTCCAGATCTCGTAATCGGTAATGACCGGAACGCCGATGCCCTTGAACACGGCGGCCTGGTTCCACGGCTCGCCGACGCTGTAGCCGAGGATGGTGCCCGCCTCCAGCGTTGCCGGCATCTGCGGCGGCGGCGTCACCGAGAGGAGCGCATCGGCCTTGATCTGGCCCGAAACGTCTTCCGGCGAATAGAAGCCGGGGTGGATGCCGCCCGCGGCCAGCCAATAGCGAAGCTCGTAATTGTGGGTGGAAACCGGAAAGACCATGCCGAGATTGAACGGCTTGCCCTGGGCCTTGAATTGATCCACCACCGGCTTCAGCGCGTCGGCCTTGATCGGGTGGACCGGCTTGCCATCGTCGCCGACCGGAATGTTTTCCTTCATCATCGCCCAGACCTCGCTGGAAACGGTGATGCCGTTACCGTTCAGGTCCATGGAGAAGGGTGTGACGATATGCGCCTTGGTGCCGAAGCCGATAGTGGCGGCAAGCGGCTGCCCCGCAAGCATGTGCGCGCCGTCCAGTTCGCCGGTGATCACGCGATCGAGCAGCACTTTCCAGTTGGCCTGAGGCTCGAGCGTGACGAATAGGCCCTCGTCTTCGAAGAAGCCTTTTTCGTAGGCAATTGCCAGCGGCGCCATGTCGGTGAGCTTGATGAAGCCGAGCTTAAGCTCGTCCTTTTCGAGCTCCAGCATCTCGGCCGATGCGAACGAAGCGGTACCAGCGTAAAATGCCGCCGCCAGGGCGGCGATAGAACACTTCGCGATCTTACCGGTGGAAGTCCTGCTCATGCTTTTCTCCTGTCTGCCGGCGATGGGAGGTTCGCCTGCGGTTGCGACTTTTCAGGGCACAAAAGAAAAGGCTGCCAAACCGACTTCCACGCTCTCCCTCGTATGAGAGCGGGATCCCAGTTTGGCAGCCTTGCCTTCAGCGCCCCCCATTGGACGCCGTTTTCGTGGAGCACGTAGCAGGAACCGTGCCAGTTTTGCAGATGCGCGAATTTCCGCAGAATCTCAGCAGGTTAGGAGAAGCGTCCCTCTGATGGGCGGGTATTCTATGAGGCGGTGCTTGAATAAATTTTGCGCAGTGCACAAAAATAGAGCAGCTTGTGCAAGCGCCTCAATTCTGGCTGGCGAGGTAGTCGTCGAGCCGGTCCGGATCGAAGATCCGCCCGTCGAAGAAGCCGTCCGGTCCTAGAACGAGCCCCTTCTCCGAGGCGCCTACCGGTGCGGCCACGGTCAGCGCGCCTTCGACCTTCATGTTCGCTCCAGGCATCGGCGCCCCGAGCGGCTTCAGGGCCTGGCGGTAGATATCCGGCCGATAAGTATTGCGGGCGCGCTCGGCCTGCGCTGGCGAATGTTGCACATGGCCCCAGCGGACCATCTGGCTATAGAACCAGAGAGCATGGCTCTGCCAGGGGAAGCTTGCTGCCTTTGCGTGCGGCACGAAGAACTCCGGGATCTCGTCGGCCGCGCCGTCGCCGAGTGTCAGGTGTCCGGTGAGGATCGGCATCAGCGCCTCACGTGGCAGGCCAAGATGGCTAGGCGCGCTCATCAGCGCCGCGAGTTCCCCATGGTTTGCGCGGTCGCCGCACCAGATGGAGCTGCGATAGAGCGCGCGCAGAAGCGCGTCCAGTGTCGGGCGGTTTTCCGCGGCGAAGCGTGCCGAAACGCCCAAAACCTTTTCCGGGCTCAGGCGCCAGATCGACGCTTTGGTGGTGGCGATGCGGCCTGCGCCGGCGGCAACGGCAACGCTGTTCCAAGGCTCGCCGGCGCAGAAGCCGTCAATCGCCCCGGTCGACAGCGCATCCGCCATCAACGGTGGCGGAACCACGACGATTTCGACGCTCTTTTCCGGGTCGATGCCGCAGGCGGCAAGCCAGTAGCGCAGCTCGTAATTGTGGCCGGAAAAAGGATGGACGACGGCAAATCGCAGCAACGGCTCGCCGGATCTATGGCGGCTTTCGACGACGCGCTTCAGCGAGGCGCCATTTGAGCTGGGGTCGGCGCCGGGTCCGGCGCCGTCGGCAGCCATACGACCCCAAAGGTCTCGCGAGACCGTCACTGCATTGCCGCCGAGGCCGAGGGCGAAGGGTGCCACGAGCTCCAATGACAGCGGCGTCAGACCCAGATTGGATGCGATCGGCATCGGCGCCAGCATGTGCGCCGCCTGGAAGTGACCGACAGCGATACGGTCGCGGATGTTTGCCCAGGAGGTTTCCCGGACGAGCTGCACCGATAGGCCTTCATCGCCACAGAAGCCCTGCTCAACGGCCGCGATCAGAACCGCGCTGTCGAAGAGCGGCATGTAGCCAAGGGTGATGTCGGCGGTCGCAGCCATTCAAAAATCCTCCAGCAGTCCCGCCGCGAGCACCAGGCTCTGTGCGATCTCGGCTATCTTGCGGTTCTGGTTCATCGCGGTCGTGCGCAGCAGCTTGTAGGCCTCCTCTTCGCTGATGCCGCGCGATTTCATCAGTATTCCTTTGGCGCGGTCGATGACCTTGCGGTCCGCGAGCTCGCTGCGGGCATCCGCCAGTTCCCGTTCCATGCGCGAGAAGGCGTTGAAGCGGCTGATTGCCATGTCGAGGATCGGCTTCACCCGCTCCTGCCGCAGTCCGTCGACCACATAGGCAGAAACACCGGCGTCGATCGCCGCCTCGATCATGCTGCTGTCGGAGCGATCGACGAACATGGCGATCGGACGTTTCACCGACCGGGAGAGCTGGAACATGCTTTCCAGGAGGTCGCGATTGGGATTTTCCAGATCGATGACGATCACGTCCGGTTGCAGCCGCTCGATGACGCGACCGACGCCATGGACATCGTGAACGACGCTGACACGGCTATGGCCGGCATCATGCAGTCCGGCCTCAATGATCGAGGCACGGATGGCATTCTCGTCAATCACCAGAATGGTCAGGTCGCGATGAGTCATGCCGCATCATGATGCGGTGCAGCAAAATTCGCAATATGGGCTGCCTAAACTCTTTGCCTTTTGGCAACTGCATCAATTTAAGGCGAAAACCAATGTACGTCGACACGCTGTGCGGGGGGGTGAACTGTCTGATGAAGAAATATCCATGCTTGGCATGTTCAGCTGAGTAGGTGTCAAGCGCCGGCGGCGTTGCGCGACTATTCTGCAACCGATGCAGCACGAATATTCGTCCTCAAGGGGTCGATCCTCCACGTTTCTTAGAGGTCGCAGAAGGGTAATAGGCGGTCGTTCGCTGCGGCCAGCGCGAACGACCGAGATGCGGACCTCTCGGACGCTTGGAGACATCACGTCGAACGTCGTGAGTGGGGCCGTAAGCGGACAGGCAGCTAAGTATGAGCGATGCGAATGCAGCAAAGGCGCGCATATATTTGAGGCTCCCCGGCGCAAGCCCCGTCATCTCGGGAAAATCGCGCCGAAGATCCGTGGCGAGTCGATCGATCACGCGCACGCCCTGTCGGATAGATGGCGGGCGGCATCGCTCCAACAAGTTTTACAGAGCACACACAGATGTACGCTCGACAAGCTTGCACGAAATGACACGACGACTCGCGCGCACGTTTTTTTCAGAAATGACGCTGTTCAACCACTCGGCACCGTGGAAACCGAGATCATAGTACGGCAATGCCGCGGTGGTCAGTTCGGGCTTGAGCGCCAACGATACCGTTCTGAAATCGTCAAAGCCAACAATGCTGACGTCCTGCGGGATTCTTAGTCCCAACGTCAAAGCTGCAATATAGATCTGGATCGCCATTTCATCATTGCCGCTCATGATCGCGGTTGGACGATCCTGTTGCTGCAATATTTCAGACGCTGCCGCAAACACATAATTCTCCTCCGCTCCGACCGGACCTTCCATTCCAAGACGAATGGAGAGGTCGTCCTCCGCGAGGCCGAATTCCTTCACAGTGCGGCGGAAGGCATCGAGACGCAGTTCAGCGCCAAGCAGAATCGGGTTGAGCCTGATATAGCCGATCCTTCGATGTCCCCGTTCAAGCAAATATCGGGTGAGGTCCCGGGCGCCCTGGAAGTCGTCAGGCTCGATGGATGGGAAGAGCTCGCTCGTCTGCGGCCGGCAGTTGATCATTACTGTCGGTATGCTCACATCGCCGGCCTCGGGATCAACGACGCGGTGGTACATCGTCACATAGAGCACCCCGTCGATACGGTGGGACTGGAACATCTTCCAGATTTCCGTCTCCCTTTCGGGTAACCCGCCTGAGTTTGCCATCAGGATGCTTTTTCCATGCGTATTGGCCCAATCCTGAATTCCGCGCACGATATCGACCGAATAGGGAGTCGTGGAAACATAGTCGGTGATGATCCCGAACGTGTTGGAGCGGCTTGAGCGTATTTGGCGCGCCGCCATGTTGGGAATGTAGCCGAGATCACGGATGGCCTTTTCCACTCTTTCTCGCGTGTCCTCGGTCACATGCGGTTCGCCGTTGATCACCCGGGACACGGTCTTGTTCGATACCCCGGCCGCCTTAGCGACACTGACGATGCTGACCATATCGTAATCCTTTCCCTCTGGAAGCACTTGTACATCAAGAGAATGACAACGTCGACAATTTTTATGACAACGTCGACAACGCGCGTTGACAACGTCGTCATGCCAATATTATGGTTATTTCAATGGGAGGCTGGAGTGAGAGCCTCGCTCAAAGACAGGAGGATCTCATGAATTTGCTTTCAGCCAGCGCGCTTGCGCTCATCTTCACAGTGGCGCCGGCGAATGCCGAAACCATCAATATCCTGGTCGAAGGTGGCGGCGAGATGCTTCAGAAGCCGGTAGCCGAGAAGTTCACCGCCGAGACCGGTATTGAGGTGAAGTTCACCGTCGTTCCCTATCAGGGCGTATTCGACAAATTCTCCGCGGAGATTGCTTCCGGTTCGTCGGCATTCGATGTCGTAACGATCGACGTGGTCTGGAATGCAAAATTCGCAAAACATGTCGAGGATCTGTCGGCTCTTTTCACCGACGCGGTTCGCGCGGACCTGCCGCCTGCCTTGCTCGCTGACGCGAAGGTCGGAGACAAACTGATCGGGATGCCCGCATGGGCGAACGCCGAGATTGTCTTCTATCGAAAGGACCTGTTCGATACGCCGGAGGAAAAAGAGGCCTTCCAGGCGAAGTATGGATATCCCCTTGCTCCGCCCAAGACCTGGCAGCAATGGCGCGACATAGCAAAATTCTTCACGCGCGACACTGACAGTGACGGCAAGGTCGACTTCTGGGGCACCGACACCATCGGCACCTTCTCGGAGGAATGGATGGCGCATGTGCTGCAGGCGGGCTCGCCCGGCGTGATCCTCGACAAGGATGGCAAGGTCATCATCGACAACGAGGCGCACAAGAAGGCGCTCGAGTTCTACATCGCACCGCACTGCACCGATCATTCCGTCCCGGAAAACGTCAACGAGATCGGTTGGGGCGAAGCGCAGAACCTGTTCTATCAGGGCAAGACGGCGATGATGAAATTCTGGGCGCACGCCTACAAGATGACGCCAGAGGATTCAAAGGTCAGCGGTAAGGTCGGCGTCGCTCCGATGCTCGCCGGCGATGCAGGGATCGCAGCTGTTCCCGGTCCCTGGTACAATGTCGTCCCCTCGACTTCACAGCACAAGGACGCGGCGAAGAAGTTCATCGCTTTTGCGATCGCCAACAACGCTGTGGGCATCGAAGCCCCGCTCGGCCTCGCCGCGACGAATTCCGCCTATAGCAGTTATGCCAGCAAGCCGGGCTACGAGCACTTCACGCCGTTGCTTAAGACGCTGGGTGCGCCTGCAACCCAAGGCCGGCCGATCAACGAGAAATATCAGGAAATCGTCGACGAAGCCGTCCTGCCCGCGGTCCAGCAGGCGCTGACCTGCAAGGCCGATGTCGGCGAAGTCCTGACGGAAGCCAAGGAAACGATCGAGGACATTCTCGACTAACCTCGTACGTTCCTCAATCGCGGGCGGATCTATGCCGCTCGCGCCACCAGCTTTCGGAGACCGACATGTCGGATGAAGACCGATTTGTGCTCTGCATGCTCGCGCCCGCGGTTGCAATCCTCGGCTTGTTGGTCGCTTACCCGGTGGGGCTGCTGATTTTCGATTCCTTTTTCAAGGTCGAAACGATCACGCCCCACATACGCGAATGGGTCGGGCTGCAGAACTATATCGATGCCCTAACCTCGAAACGTGTCGCCGAAAGTGCCCTGCGGACGCTGCAGTATTCGGTCTTCGCCCTCTTTTTCGAATTCACGTTCGGCTTCTGTGCGGCGCTGCTGTTCTCGGCCATGGTCGGCCAGTCGCGTTGGCACCGCACGATCTTCGCTCTGCCGCTGATGGTTCCGCCCATCGTTGCCGGCCTGCTCTGGAGATTCCTCCTCGTCGGCAATATCGGCATCCTGAACTATGGCCTCGTACAGTTGGGGCTGATCAGCGACCCTAATGAGATCGCCTGGCTATCCAGCGAGGATATCGTCATCTATTCCGTATCCTTTGCCGACATCTGGCTGACGACCTCCTTTGTCGCGCTCGTCTCCTACGCAGGGCTGACGAACATCCCGAAGGACCTGCTTGAGGCGGCACGGATCGACGGGGCGAACGCGCTCAAACGATTCTGGCATGTGACCCTGCCGCTGATGCGGCCGGTGATCGCGGTCGTCGTGATCGTGCGTGGCGTGGATGCGGCCAAGACCTTCGACCTCATCTGGATCCAGACGCAGGGTGGTCCCCGCCATGCTTCGGAAGTGTTCTCGATGAACATCTATCAGAGGATGGTTCGTTTCGGCGACCTCGGCGAAGCTTCCGCGTCCGGCACCTTGTTCCTTCTCGTCATGATGGTCCTGGCCGGGATTGCCTATTGGAAAATTTGGAGGCCGGCCCATGCATAGAGTGTCCCGCCCCAGTGCCAGCGGAATCTTGATCAACGCCGCAGCCCTCGTGCTCGTGCTGTCTTACGCGCTGCCCTACATCTATCTGCTGATGACCTCCATCAAGCCGGCGGCCGATGTCCAGCAGATCCCGCCAAGCTTTTTCCCCGCCGTCATATCGTTCGAGAATTTTCGCGAAGTCCTGCAATCGTCTACTCTGCCGAGGGCCTTCATCAATTCGCTCACGGTGGCGGTGCTGACGACGGCGCTCTCGCTGATGGTGGCCGTGCCGGCCGCCTATGTTGCCACCCAGTATCGCCGCCGGATCACGACGTTTTTCCTGCTCTTTGCCCTGGTCACCCGTATGGTCCCATCGGTGTCTCTCGGTGTGCCGCTGTTCCAGCTTTTAAAGTCCATAGGCCTGCTCGACACCATTCCTGGCCTCGTTCTCGCTCACACCTCCGCGGCTGTGCCCCTGGCGCTGCTGCTCATGTCGGCTTTCTTCGAAGGCGTGCCGAAGGAACTCGAAGAGGCCGCGCGCATGGACGGATGCACACGTTTCCAGGCCTTTCGCAAGATCATCCTTCCGATCATGACGGGCGGGATCGCGGTGACCGCGCTCTTCACGTTCATCACGAGTTGGAACGAGTTCCTCTACGCGCTGCTGCTGACGTCCGAGTCGACCAAGACGGCCCCAATCGTCATTGCCGAATACAATTCCGTCTACGGACTTGCCTGGGGAGCGATGACCGCGGCGGCCGTGCTCTATTCGCTGCCCGTCATCATCGTAACGCTCGCACTTCAAAAACAGATCGTCGGCGGGCTGACGTTCGGCGCTGTGAAGGGATGAGGAGACAAGCATGGCCGCTATAGAACTGCGCAATATTAACAAGATCTACGGAAACAGCTTTCACGCTCTGCATGATCTCAGCTTCGACATCAAGGACGGCGAGTTCATGGTGTTTGTCGGTCCGTCGGGATGTGGGAAGTCGACGGCGCTCAGAATGATCGCGGGCCTGGAGAGCATCTCCAGCGGTGAACTTAAGATCGATGACCGGCTCGTCAACGATGTCGATCCCAAAGACCGCGACATTGCCATGGTCTTCCAATCCTACGCGCTCTATCCGCATAAGACGGTGCGCGAAAACATCGCCTTTCCATTGCTGATGGCCGGGCTGCCCAAGGCTGAGATTGACAGCCGTGTGAACGAGGCCGCGCGCATCCTCGAGCTGACGACCTTGCTCGACCGCAAACCGGCGCTTCTCTCCGGGGGACAGCGCCAGCGCGTCGCCATGGGGCGAGCGATCGTCCGGAAGCCGGCAGCCTTCCTGATGGATGAACCGTTGTCGAACCTCGATGCCAAGCTGCGCGTACAGATGCGCGCCGAGATCGCAAGCCTGCAAAGAAAATTGAATGTCACTACGATTTACGTGACCCACGACCAGGTCGAGGCGATGACGATGGGTGACCGCGTAGCAGTCATGAAGGGCGGCGTGCTGCAGCAAGTCGACACACCGCAGAACCTGTACACGCGCCCTGACAATGTCTTTGTCGCCGCGTTTATCGGATCGCCCTCGATGAACCTGTACGAAGCCGTTCTGAATGGAAGGACGCTGACCCTGGGCAGCAACAGTTTCGAAATCCCTGACCGGGTTTTCGAAGGCCGACCCTCGCTCAACGGTGCGTCTAACCGTCAGGTCATAG
>Ga0214543_1000077_pt1 | contig 119856 bp, 45 predicted proteins | sample CNSS2metaG_FD_160094 | JGI IMG/M metagenome (GOLD analysis project Ga0214543, IMG submission 160094) | Root nodule microbial communities from cowpea collected in UCLA plant growth center, Los Angeles, California, USA - CNSS2 | ecosystem: Host-associated > Plants > Roots > Nodule | place: USA...
TATATATATATATATATATATATATATATATATATATATATATAAGGGTATTTTTCTAAATTAAAGTTTAGCGGGTACGGGTATCCACGGGTACGGATACTATGATACCTATACCCGCCCCGTTAACATGCGGGTATCAAAAATACTCGTACCCGCGGGTATCCATTTTTAATATTCGTTTCTTACCCGTTGCAGGTTTTATCCACGGATACCCGCGGGTACAGATTTTTTTGACATCCCTAGTTGCGGATGGTCCTCATTTTTACCAAATGTTTAAAATGATCCTCATTTTTGCAATTCGTGTTTAATTTAGTCATTTTCTATGACGCCATTTAAATCAGTAACGGAATACTGTACATGTAACACTGTTTGTATTACATTGTACTGGGGTGTATTACATATACTGTATGTGTATTGTACAAGTGTAGTAATTAGATATTTGGGGATAAATAGGTGAGCTAGGATTTTGAAAATGAATTGTTGGGCAGTTGGTCAGTTGTTGCAATCTTCTTCCTCCATTCTCAATTTGTTGTTGCAATCTTCTTCTTCCTGCAATCCTATGTCATGGTCCATGCAATCCCATGTCACGGTCCAATCTTCTACCTTTACCTCTGGTTGTAATCATTGGAGACATCAGTGTTGTAGCAATTTGTGCAATGTTGGTGGTTCAGCTTGCAATGTTAGTGGTTCAGCGATAAACCCTAGCTCACTTATTTATCTCCCAACTATCTAATTACTATACCTGTACAATACACGTAATATACCCCAATACAATGTAATACAAACAATGTCATCTGTACTCCATTACTAATTTAAACGGTGTCACAGAAAAGGACTAAATTAAACACAAATTGCGAAAATGAGAACCATTTTAAACATTTGGTAGAAATGAAGATCATCCGCAACAAACACTACGAAAATGGAAACCATTTTAAACATTTGGTCAAAATAAGGACCATCCGCAACAAACGAAAATAAGGACGAAAAATGTATTTAAGCCATTATATAACTAAACACTTTTTATTAAAAAAAAAAGGTATAGAATATGCAAAAGTCAGTCAATCAACTGTATATCTGTGTAACTATTCGACAGCAGAGTATGTAAAAAGAAGGAACAGTGCCATCATGGAAAAAAAAAACACTCTCATTGGTAAAGCTGTTTCTATGTGGTTTAGCTTAATTATTTCAGGCCAAACCTATCAGAAGAATGAAAACAAATGTTTTAGGTTACACGAAAAAGTTTAAGGAAAAGCAGGCTCTTCCAACTCTAATGTCAGGGAAAAAAAAACGGCAATCTGAGTATTTACAATGGGATTACAAATTACCTACTAATGGGGGTTTCTGGATTCAATCTCTAGTCTCATTTGTCACTATCAGAGCATAAGGTCAACCAAGTGACCCTCAAACCCTAATGACGAAATGACAAGGAATTCATGAACTGGTGGCAAGCTTATTGACTCTGATGAATGAATGATTTGTCTGTCATTTTATCTAATCCAACAATCACCCATAATCTAGCTTTTACCTTTTGGAGTATGTAGCATAACTCTTTGAACTAATTTATGTTGTTAGAATCTTCAATGCAGAAAACCGTGTGATCCAGATATTGTGAAGTCCTGAAGGGTGCTTGACCTGGCCTTTTACACCACACTTTGCATAATCTCCCAACATAAATGAGGTGTTTTCCCTTTCGACTGGATGAGATGCTGATGCAGAGTTCATGAGATGTAGGCTTTCAGCCACATTACAAGCCACAGCTTGACATACGCCATCTAGGTTCTTCAATATCTGACCTGAGTTGCACAACATAAACAACTCAGCGTATTGATAAGGTAACCTATTCATGTAGTTGTCTTATGCGCAAGAAAGTTAGCACCTTCTAACCTGCAAAACCTCCATGGTGAGGTTTTAAGTAACATCAAACAATGTGACTTCGTGAACCAATCCATACAAGCATCCAAGTCAACCAAATCTTCCAAATCCTCTAGATAAGCTGTGGGATTTTATTATTGTATGAAGAAAAACACTTCACATTCATTGACCACTGGAATAAAAACTTAATCACAAATCACATCTTGCCTCCACAAGAAAGAGAATGAAACTCCGGAATTTGAAATATGATGCTTGTGGATGAATAGGATGGGAAAATGACCATTGCCACCAATAAATCATTAGTACGATATACTTTTGTGTATGAAAATTTGGTTGGAAATTGATGCATAAGAGATATGGCTGCAGGTGAGCATTAATTGAGTCTTGAGCTAGCAGCTCAACTTTACGTTTAGCAAAATGTATGAGCAAGTATCAAGCAAAATATGATTCGATAATTTGATTAGAACACTTTAAAGAGTCTTCCAAAAAGACCAGTGATCATGGCCGAGTATGGGTTCAAGAAATTCCTTCTTCAATCATCTTCTCTCTCAAGTTAGAGGCTTCATTAAGGTCCCCACTCCTACAGTAACCACTGATTAGTATATTATAGGTAACGACATTTGGAACTAAGCCTTTTTGAGGAAGTTTATGGAAAAGTCTCTGTGCTCGTTCCATATTTCCCAATTTGCATAACCCACTTATTAAAGCATTATATGTAGTAATATTTGGAATAAGACCTCTCGCCAGCATCTCATTCCTTAATTTGAAAGCACCATCTACATCACCAGCAGCTGAACAGGCATGAATTAAGGCACCGTATGTGAAATTATCTGGAAGAAAACCTCTAGATAACAAAATTGACAGAACACTTCTTGCTTCATCAATCTTCCCAGATTTGCCAAGACCATAGATAGCTATGTTGTACACAATATTGCTAGGAAGAGAATTACATATAGCAATTTTATCAAGAGAATCAGCAATTCTCTGAGCTTCTTGACTTATGGAATCATTCTTAACAGACTTATCAGAACATTTATGAACTGTAAGAAGATCAAAATCCACCATCTTGCTTAGGATCACAGTTGCTTCATTGATTCTATCATTCTTATAAAGACTGCTGACTATTTTGCTACAGATGAAAAAATTAGGAGAGAACCCTCTTTCGATCATCTCAAAATATAAATTAAAAGCTTTATCCAGCTTCCCTTCATTGCACCAACCGTAAATAAGGGTACCATAGGTAACAGTATCTGGTGATAGTCCTCTCGTCCGCAACTCAACTAGAAGATCAGCAACATCACTTGACTTCCTAGACTTAAATAGTCCATAAATAAGGGAATTGTACATTTCAATGGAAGGGGAAATTGTTTGTCTTTCCATCATATCTTTGATTCTAAAAGCTTCGATAACACTACCAGTTTTACAATATCCATCACTCAATGTCCTATATGTTATTTCATCGGGCGAGCATCCAAGTTCCTTCATCCTATCAAAAACAACCTTTGCCTCCACCACTTTCCCCATCTTACACAGCCCACCGATCATTGTATTGAATGCAACAGTGCTATTAGTAAAACCCCGACTCAAAATCTCTTTCCAAAGCTTCATGGCCCCATCATAATCTCCCATTTTGAAAAAACAATCAAGCAGAGTACAGCAGCTGACTTCATTCGGCACCACATCTCCTTCCACCATCGAATGCCAAAGGCTCAAAGCATCGCCGTAAGACCCCACATCAACCAACCCTTTGAGAACCGTATTATAGGTCACAACCGAAGGATCAATTCCCTCCCTTAACATCTCCTCACAAAGCATCAAAGCCTCACTCATTCTCCCTTCCCTGCAGTACCCATCCAACAACGTATTATAGCTATAACAATCCGGTCTTACATTCCAATCCAACATCCCCCTAAACACCTCTTCGGCCTTTCTTATCCAACCCTGCTTACAGTAGCCATTAACCAACGCATTACAAACAAACACATTCACCTTCAACCCCACCCTTGCCATCTCATCTCGAACCCTAACCGCATCATCCATCTTCCCAACATGACAATACCCATCCACCAGCAAGCCATACACTCGATCATCCACAAAAATCACCTCATCCTCCTCCATTCTCCGAAGCAACCCCTCGGCCTCATCCACCCTTCCCTGCCTGCAGTAACCTTTCATCAACAAAGTCCAAGTGACCACATTTCTCTCCACCCCTTTCCTAGACATTAAATGCAGCACCCTCTCAGCTTCTCCCACATCACCCTTACAAGCATACCCTCCAACCAAAGCATTGTACACCACAACATTAACCTCAAACCCCATCCCCACCATCTTCTCCACAAACCTCTCAGCGCAATCCACATTCCCTTCCCGACAATGCGCGTTCACAACAATACTAATCATGAAAACGTCAGGCACAATCCCCATCTTCAAAACCTGCTCAAAAACAGTCAGCGCCGGGCCTCCTTCACCGGCACGCACCAGCCTAGCGAGGAGGCAATTGCAGGACCTGAGGCTGGGGGTCCTGCCGAGCCTGCCCATTTCGTCGAACACGTTGAGTGCGTGGCGCGTCATGCCGCGTTCAGCGAACGCGTTGAGAAGCATGTCGAAGACAGTGGGGGAAAAGCCAAATTCCTTGTAGATGGAAACGACGTCGCGGCAGACGGCGAAGGCGCGGAAGTTGTTGGTGCAGTGGAGGGAGAGGAGCTGGTGGAGGAGGGAGCGGGCTTCGGAGAAGAGTTTGGCGCGGGCGAGAATGTGGAGGAGGAGGCAGAAGGAGGTGGCGTGGGGGCGGTAGTGGGGGTCTTGTGCGGCGAGTTGGAAGAATTCGAGGGCGGCGGCGGGGTGGAGGCGGAGGCGGCGTAGGAGGGCATCGGTGAGGGGGTCTGAGAGGGGGAAGCGGAGGCGGTTGAGGGAGGCGGGGCGGCGGAGGAGGAGGAGACGGGAGATGCGGTCGAGGAGGTCGAGGGAGGGAGCTTTGGAATTGGAATGTTGAGGAAAGTTCCGGAGAAGGAAGGTAGAGATATGGAATGTTCTATGTGAGGGGAAGGAAAGGGTAATGGGTTTGCGGCGGAGAGGGAACATTTGAGTGGCGGCGACTTCCGCGAAAGCATGAGTTGCTAATGTTGGAAGTTAAATTGGTGATCTGGTTCTTGTTGGGTGTGTGTGGTGGTTGAAGAAGAAGGAAAAAGAAGAGTTGGTGAAGGTGAAGGTTCGGTGAAGGTTCGGTGAAGAGGTGAACGGTGATGATTGATTGGAGGGAAGAAGAAGCACCGCCGCCGCCGCGACCACCACCACCACTGAACAGGGAAAATATAGCAGAGACTTGTGTTGTTGAAGAGTGTGGCGAGAGGGTAGGCGAAAATTTTTCAAATTTAAACCAACAAAAATTTATAATACATATTTGGGAAAAAAATTTTGATATTTTTCCATGACATTTTGTAATTTATATAAATATTAAATGTACTATTTTTATTAAATATGTATTTTTCTTGCTAAATATTTTTTTTAAAATTATATAAGCCTCGGATAATAAGGATAATAAATTGATCACCATGGTAATAATTTAAAAAATATATATATTAATAACAGCATATAGGGTTTTATGCAACTTATCCAATATTAAAGAAATTACCATATAATTATGCAACTTATCCAATATTAAAGAAATTACCATATAATTTTTCAAAGGAAGAAACATTATTAAGAAAATAACAGGAGTAGAAATAAAATCTATCGTATATGCAACATAATACCAATCTTCTCATTGGTCTTGATATCCTAAATAACACAAGATTTTGAATAGAAAACGATGCGTTTGGATTTGGATATGAAATCATAATAAGAAAAGGAGGGTATGAAAAGAACAACATTGAGAGTTTGTTTATCATTAACCTTTATAGTTTCCTTATAGTGCATATATGTGATTTCCATTAGGCAAATTCTCAATAACTGAAACTAATAATAGAATGAAAGTTACCCTTATTTTTAGCTTTGATACTCATGCTCATAAATTATATTTTTTTTATACTTTAAAATGGAAATGATGGTAAATAATTCTTTTTAATTAAGATTAGAATTTGCTGTTTACAAGAATGGTATTATACTAAAATGACGAAGAAATCATTTTTAATATTTTTTATTTATTTTTAGTTTATGGATTACGGAGAACTTAAAAGAAATTCACTAAATATATACTTCTAAGAATTTTAAACAATATTTGATGAATTAAATATTATATATGAGAGTAAATTTTTGTCAGATACAAAGTATATTAATAAATTATTTGATCAACACAAATTACGTTCTACATTAAAATTTGATCTTGTGCAATTAATAAATTATAAAAAATAATAAAAACTTACTTGTTAACTTTCTTTAATTCCCTTTTACCAAAAAATATTAGTCTACTCATCCTTCACAAACATTTATAATTTATTTTGTATCTCTTTTTTATCTTTATATGTCTTTCTTTTTTTCATGTTCTATTAAAAGATTTGATTAACTAAATATTGTGTTTTTCTTATTCGATTATATTAAAAGATTTGATTATGGAAAGATACCACAAATTTAACCATTAAACTTCACACTAAGTCTTGCAAAAATCATTTTACTAAAAGGACTTTCAACGTTGGAAATTAAAGTATACATTAATTACAGAAACATAGGTGGTGGTGCTAAAAAAATATACCTATTCGTATATATTCGCGGATAAAATTCATATAAAGATATTTATGGGGATAAAACCCATATATAGATATTTATGGGTAATAAATGCAGATATTTTTAATATCCACATGTTAAAATGGAAGGTATAGTATATAATATTCGTACTCGTGCATAACTGTACCCACTATATTTTAATTTAAATTTAAAAAGAATTAAAAAAACATGATTAAAACGTTAACACATTGAAATTGAATGGATTATTTTTTAATCAATTGGTTCTTTGTAAACTATCGTAGAACACTATTTAAATGGATTATTTGCATTTTGTTTGAAATTTATAAATGTCATACGTTATATTTTTATTTGAATTTATGGTTAAAATATATTGTTAAATATTAATTTTTTCTTTTGTAAATATCCATGAATACCATAGATATTCATGGATATTAAAAAAATATACAAATACCCAATACCCACACATATAAATATGAAGGGAATAAAATATAGAAAATTATTATCCATACCTTATCCGACCCGTTGAAATTCTTAACACATATTCTAATATTATAAACCACACAGCAGTCACGAAATTAAGATATACCCAACTAATCTAAGTTCATGAACGAAATTGTTTGAGACCAAAAACAAAAACAAAAAACAGATAATATGTTTGCAAGTTTACATAATCTCCCTTTAAAACAGAGAGTTACCTCCAGATCTTTTCTCTAAAAAAGTTAAAAGAAAATATTGAACTATTTATCTTTACAACAAATTCATAAACTACTTCTTCCTCGTTCAATTGATATAAATTAATTAAATAAAATGGGAATAATAGATACGTAACCACGAAAAAAATTATAAAATATAAACTAATATGAACGTAATTTTAACTCCACATACTTTAAAATAGCATTTTCTTAAATGTTTGTTTTAACTTGTAGTTATAATCAAAATATATCTTAAACCCTTCTCTCGTCAATATAAATTTATTTATGAAATTTAAAAGTATTTATTAATTAAAATATATTTTCCATCAGTTAATATTTCAACTTTAAAATTAAAATTATTTTTCATACAATTAATTAATTAATTTAATATTTTATTGTTTATCTTATTTTAAAGATAAGTAAAAATCAAAACTCAGAAATGTAACTCCTCTGTGATCTAATTCTTATTGATTCTTCAGAACCTATATATCAAACAAAACAAATACCAGAAACCAAATTTCTTGGCACTGAATTCCAACTTAAAAATCTGTACTATTTCAATAAATATATAAATAAAAGTTGGAATAATTTTCTCTGCTGTTGGGAAAAAAGAAAACCTAGAAGATAACCTTAGTTTAACCTATTGCATGACCACCATGTTGGTGGAATACGCTATAAATAGATAAGTCCAAAGTAGATTCATGGATTCTAAATAAGCAACAAAAAAAAGTGGATGCAAAAACCTCAATTCTCAACCACTTAAATAAATCTGTCAAGTCAATTCAACTTTTGATTACTTAGTGTGTAAAGAACATTTCAAACACTCTTCAAGATAATCAGATAAAATATATTTAGTAAAAAAATGTTGTGAAAAAAGTTTTCTTATTTGTTTTAGAAATGAATCAAGTAAAAAGCATATCATAACACAAATAAAATTGTATCTAATTGGGTATTTTACATCTCCGACCATGAATAATAAAACATCTTTTCACAATGAAAACATGTGTGGTCATATTCGGAAAACCATGAAACAAAGACAGAAGGACCGCATTGGCATTTCTTATCTCAGTTTTTTGTGGTTCACACTTCATCTTATGTCCATTCAGTTTTCACTTCACCATTTCATTGTCCTTCAAATCACCGACACAAATTTATTTACACAACCTCCAACCAATGATGAAGTTTAGTGCTTCATAGTATTTTTAACTGGATCGCATTGATTGAAGCAAAATGTGATAACATAATTTTATCCATTCATGGTGCATCTCAATCATTCTGTGCATGAGGAAGTTCATAAAGATAAAGTTCTTAATCTCTTCAAGTAAATACAGAAGGGTAGAATATCACTGTGGTTTATAATCTCCATTATCAAGGACAAATATTGTAGTTGGAATAAAAGAGAAAATAACTTTAAAAGCTGTTAAATTTTAAGTAACAGTGATTACAAGCTGAAAACTGTTTCTAGAATTTGAATCTGTGAATGGAGAAGAAGCAATGTTATGCAGTGAGTAAGCATTAAAAGAATGATTTTTCTCCAAAAGCAAACACAATATTGCAAGAGTACACCATGTGTCTGAGTCTGTCCCCTACTCCATACTCTGTTGTTTTCTTGGAATTATAGGATCTTGTCTTTTTGACAAATAAACTAAGTGAAGGTTTCCAAGTTAACCAATTTGAGAATGTTCTCCTAGAATTACTGTCGAAACTGGCTGGGTAAGGAATTTGTGCTTAGTTATTATGTCTTTGGCAGTAAAAGTAAGAGAGGGTAGAAATTTATTTGCATGAGTTGGACTGAACGAAAACAACATAGGAGAGACATTAAGTGGGGTGAGTTGAGGTGCACATCATAGGACAACTCATTGTCGGTTTAACACAACAGAAGAACAATGCACTTTGAATAAAAACTATCTTCTCAATTTTTCGTGTAAAGGGTATCTAACATGTTTGTGTATATATCTCCTTCAGAAACCACACAAGTAAAAAGCTAGAACCAAAGTGGTTTCATAGAAGGTGCAATACAAGGTAAGCAAACGCATTTGGCTTTTTGTTAAACAGGCTTGAAAATGAGCTTTGAAAGCAGAGGGAAGGTGAAAGACACAAGCTTGAGCACATCAGCTGAAAGCAACATGAACAGCAGGAGGGACAAGATACTGGCTCAGTACAGTGCGGATGCTGAGATTCTGGCCGAGTTTGAGCAGTCTGGTGTGTCTGGTAAATCATTTGACTACTCCAGGATGGTCCTTGATCCTCCCAGGTTAGTGTCTGGAGAAAAAATGACTGCATATCTGTCAAAAATCCAAAGGGGTGGCCTTATCCAACCCTTTGGTTGTATGCTTGCAATTGAGGAACCCACTTTTAGGATCATTGGGTACAGTGAGAATTGTTTTCAGTTGTTGGGTTTGGAGAGGCAAATTGACTCTAAGATGTTTGTAAATTTGATTGGGGTTGATGCAACAACCCTTTTCACTCCACCTTCTGGGGCTTCCCTAGCTAAAGCTGTGGCTTCCAGAGAAATTTCTCTTCTGAACCCGATTTGGGTCTATGCAAGGATGACCCAGAAGCCGTTTTATGCCATACTGCATAGGATCGATGTTGGGGTTGTGATTGATTTGGAGCCTGCGCGGTTGAGTGATCCAGCATTGTCACTAGCCGGGGCAGTTCAATCACAGAAGCTGGCTGTGAGGGCTATTTCAAGGCTGCAATCTCTTCCCGGCGAAGATATTGGCTTGTTGTGTGACACAGTTGTTGAGGAAGTGCAGAAGCTTACTGGATATGACAGGGTTATGGTTTATAAGTTTCATGAGGATGATCATGGTGAGGTTGTAGCTGAGATTAGGAGGTCAGATTTGGAGCCTTACTTGGGTTTACATTATCCTGCCACAGATATCCCTCAAGCTTCTCGCTTCTTGTTCAAGCAAAACCGGGTTAGGATGATATGTGATTGCCATGCAAAGCCAGTTAAGGTCATTCAGAGTGAAGAATTAGGGCAACCTCTTTGCTTGGTGAATTCAACCCTTAGGTTACCACATGGTTGTCATACACAGTACATGGCCAACATGGGATCAATTGCCTCTCTGGTGATGGCAATTATAGTCAATGGAAAAGATGCAACAAGGCTTTGGGGTTTGCTAGTTTGTCACCACACTTCACCACGCTATGTTTCTTTCCCGGTTCGCTATGCTTGTGAGTTCCTAATGCAGGCTTTTGGACTGCAACTTTACATGGAGATTCAATTGGCATCACAAATGGCAGAAAAGAGAATGCTTAAAACTCAAACCTTACTGTGTGACATGCTCCTTCGTGATGCACCATTCGGCATTGTGACTCAGTCTCCAAGTATCATGGATCTTGTGAAGTGTGATGGTGCTGCCTTGTTTTATGATGGAAACTGCTGGTTGTTAGGCACATCCCCAACTGAAGCACAGGTAAAAGACATTGCAGAATGGCTACTTAGTAATCATGGGGACTCAACAGGTTTGACAACAGATAGTTTGGCTGATGCTGGTTATCCAGGTGCTGCTTCACTGGGTGATGCTGTTTGTGGCATGGCCACTGCAAGAATCAATTCAAAACATTTTTTGTTCTGGTTCAGGTCTCACACTGCTAAGGAAGTCAAATGGGGTGGAGCCAAGCATCATCCAGAGGATAGGGATGATGGAGGAAAAATGAACCCAAGATCATCTTTCAAAGCTTTTCTTGAAGTAGTCAAAAGCAAAAGTTTGCCTTGGGAAGTGTCAGAAATCAATGCTATTCACTCATTACAACTAATAATAAGAGATTCCTTCCAAGACACTGAGATCACAGATTCAAAGACTTCAAACTATGTGCAGAAAACTGACACTGCAGCTGGAAAGATGGATGAACTCAGTTCAGTAGCACTTGAAATGGTGAGATTAATCGAGACTGCAACAGTTCCAATTTTTGGGGTTGATTCAGGTGGCATAATCAATGGATGGAATTCAAAGATTGCTGAATTGACAGGTCTACAAGGCAGTGAAGCTATGGGAAAATCCATGGTAAATGAAATTATACATGCGGACTCATGTGACACTTCTAGAAATACTCTAAGCAGAGCCTTGCAAGGTAAATCAGTTGTTGTAGAAAATATAGTAGTTTTAACTTAATTAACAAATGTTATTAGCATTTCATTGTGGGGGGGAAAAACGTTCTGTACAAGTCTTTCAGAATTTGATTCCACACGTTGGTCTGAAATATTCAATTCATGTACTATATAAAGCTCTGGACAATCAAATATTCATGTTTTTTAGGTTGTGCTATTATTTTCACCCATTGGAGTGTAAGATTTAATGACTGGCGTTATATAATTGAATATGTATGATAGTGTTTAAATTGCAGTCTTATTTTGATTCCTTCTCCCTGAAAGTTAAGTACTCGTAGGAATGAATTGATAGTTTTTGCAGGAGAGGAGGACAAAAGTGTTGAGTTGAAAATAAAGCACTTTGGGCTTCAACAGCAAAAGAAAGATGTATATCTTATGGTGAATGCTTGCACTAGTAGGGACTACACAGATTCTGTTGTTGGGGTATGCTTTGTAGGTCAAGACATCACTTATGAGAAAGTGGTCCAAGATAAATTCATCAAGTTGGAAGGTGATTACAAAGCAATCGTGCAGAGTCTGAGCCCACTCATTCCACCCATATTTTCTTCTGATGAGAGTGCATGCTGTTCTGAATGGAATGCAGCCATGGAAAGGCTAACTGGTTGGAAAAGAGATGAAGTCATAGGAAAGTTGCTTCCTGGTGAAATATTTGGAAGTTTTTGTCGACTAAAAGGTCAAGATACACTGACTAATTTTATGATTTTACTATACCGTGGAATAAGTGGTCAAGATTCTGAGAAGTTACCATTTGGATTTTTTGATAGAAATGGAGAATTTGTGGAGACTTATATAACAGCAAACAAGAGAATTGATGCTGGTGGGAATATGCTTGGCTGTTTTTGCTTCTTGCAGGTTGTAACGCCAGACCTGAATCAGTCCTCTGAAGAACACAAGCCAAGAGGCAGAGAAAACATTTCTGAATCTAAAGAATTGGCTTATATACTGCAAGAGATGAAGAAACCTTTAAATGGCATACGATTCACTCACAAACTTTTGGAAAGTACAACTGTTTCAGAAAACCAAAAACAATTTCTTGACACCAGTGATGCATGTGAAAGACAGATCATGGCAATTATTGAGGATACCAATTTAGGAAGTATTAATGAAGGGTAAGAGTTCTTGTTGTGTTTTTGGCAGGCTGAAATTCTCTCTTGGAGTAGTACTTTCCTTTTTAGTCTGTTAAACATTCCATGCATACTTATTATTTGCCTACATACAGTCATGTCTTCTGATTATACACTGATATTCAATAACACTGACATTATGTTTCATATCTTATGCTAATGCTAGCAGCACTTTGCAGCTAAACATGGAAGAATTTGTTCTGGGAAATATTTTAGATGCCATTGTCAGTCAAGTGATGATGTTGATAAGAGAAAAGAACTTGCAACTGTTTCATGAAATTCCTGATGAAATAAAAGTGCTTTCTTTATATGGTGACCAAATTAGGCTTCAGGTGGTCTTGTCTGACTTTTTGCTTAATGTAGTCAGCCATACACCATCTCCAAATGGCTGGGTAGAAATCAAGATTTCACCTGGTTTAAAGATAATACAGGATGGCAATGAGTTTATCCATCTCAAGTTCAGGTACAAAAACCAAGAATTTATCACTGTTATCTTCTGGGAATTTGTTTACCAATTTGGATTCTTTGTTTAGGTTTTTTGCATTGTTTCTCTGTTTTGCCTTCAAACTACATTGATCGACACTGATTTTGAGATTTTAAAACATTAGTGTATTTTAATGTTCAAAAGAGGACAACATAAAATAATTCGGTAAAGAATCTGAACTCATTTTATACTTTCTACATGGAATAGTTGATTTCTCCCATTTTTGTTATACTTGAAATTTACGCCTGAGTAGCTGTTGTTTTATGTTTAACACCTTTTGACAAGTGAGACAAACTTTGAAGATATACAAGTGGTGTCACAAACTTTGAGTACGTTTTAGAAACTGTCATAGTTTTAGGCTATAAGTTTGTGATGGTTACTTTGAAGATGTCACCTATGTTAGATTACAATGTAGACTAGAGGCTCATATGATCATATTGTTCTTGCAGAATGACCCATTCTGGTCAAGGTCTTCCTTCAGATCTTCTTCATGATATGTTTGAAGGAGGGAATCAATGGAATACACAGGAAGGTCTAGGACTATACATGTCCAGAAAAATCCTGAGTAGGATGAGTGGTCATGTCCACTACGTAAGAGAACAAAATAAGTGTTATTTTCTCATTGATCTTGACATTAGAACAAGAAAAGAAAGGCAAAAGAATTTGCATGCAGAGACAAGCATGTTAAGTTAGCTTTATTCTCTTGATGCTCTTACTAGTGAAAGGGGTGTGAAGAGTGAGAGGTCTCTAATCTTGCTTTGAAGCTTGGCAGATATATTGCAACTGCTCATGTCAACACTGGTATTCATCTTATGATACTACAACCAAGTTTATGCTTATATATATATATAGATAGATAGATACACACACCCCTTTTTAGTTTGGCTTAAAAATGTTACAGTAACACAGTAGAATGCTGAGAGGAATTTTGAACATTGTATGACCCTTCCTCCAAGGATAAGCATGGCTAATGATTGCTTGTAATACTAATATTTTATGTATAAATAAGAAGCAATCTTGCAGTATTGCCCTGCAGAATTGGTTACTGCATGCAGATGCACTTTATTTTGTTTTCCTTTTTTTTTGGAGCTTAGAAATTCATAGAAAAAACAGAAGTCAATACATTAATTGGATAAATAATGGAATAAGTATTGACAAAAAAATTGCTTGTTCTTATACAGTAATTGATTTTGGTACAAAGATTCCTGCAGTTCTTTCATGTTTAAATAGTTGAAATTTACTTATACTTCAAACCATCCAATTTAGCATTTTTTTTTCCTTGTATTAAATCCAGAAGAAGTAAGATATAAAAGTTGCCCAAAAGCACTTTTGAGCAAATAAATACCTAAACTCATCAATAAAGAAACTCAAAATGTTTACTTGGTGTGTATTTTGGATAATTGATTTTGCTTACTGCATCTACTCTGGTGTGAATGATTATAATTTCTGAAATATATTCTGAACCGACAATATTTTACGATGACGCATGAGTGGTGAATTATTTTAATTCATTTTTAATATTTATTTAAATTAATATTGGTTACATTAATATTAGTCTAATTTATTTTTAGTATTTATATTTATTTAAGCTAATATCAATTAAATTGATGTTAATTTTATTTATTTTAATATTTATTTAAACAAATATAATTATTTAGTACTTACTTAAGTTAGTGGCTGATAAATTGACGTTAATTTTTTTATATTTTATAAATTTGTTTGCATATATAAGTTAGAAGAGGATTGTAGATCAGTCTCAATCAAAAGTCACAAATTTAAGCGTGAGAAATGTTATGTTTGGTATAAGTCTAATTTGCACCAATAAGTGCTGGTCAAATCACTCCAATCAACATGTACTTTTGATCAACACTAAATGTTATATTTTTATTGTAGTATTTTATTGTAGTATTTTATTACATAACTTTTTATAGATGATGTTTAACGAGGAAAATTAAAAACCATTGTAAACAATAGTTTAAAGACTAGGTCTAGTTAAAAAAATTTGAAAGGAATAGAATTGGATTTCATGAAAATGAGAAATTAAAGACAGTTTTATCCACATAATTGTTTAGTGAAATTAGTAATCAATAATTTATACATTCTTGGCTTTAAATGGAATTCATGGGAAGGGAAAACTTGCAAAAAGTGGACATAGGAAACTAATATTGATTATGTGCATTTCGGAAAGTACTACTAATAATGCATTGCTGAATTGATTAATTTTGTCCCATGAATTTTTTAAATTGATAGAAAAAATAAGTTCGAATTTAGTCTTAGCTCAAATTATGAGTAAGGGTGAAAATAAGTTGAACACTTTGTCATGAAAGCCATATTAAGATAGATGCAACAACTATGTCCTGATTCAGATAGTGAGCAACTTGAACAGCATCATATTTAAATATGCGTTTTACACTTGGTTCTTTCCAATAGTGCTAATACATCATTAGAGGAAACATAGAAACAAGTCTTTATTTCTCTCTATACAATCTGTACCCCACCAGAACTTCCCAACTTTCAACTCCAACCAAACTTAACTCTACCCCATATTAACATTTTTCAGAAAGGAAAAAAAAATGCTCCATGACAAGACACCAAAAAGCAAAAATGAGCAAAATCTGGAGAGAAACAAACCCCTTCTTTGCTCAACTCTTCTTCAGCCTTTGCTCCCACCACCTTTCCCATTGTGTACATAATCAGATCAGCTACCTGTGCAGCAAATCAATCAAAATGCTCCAAGCTTCTAAAGCTTGCTGGCAAAATACTTGGGAAAATATCTATGGTACAAAATCTACATCCTTATGTTATCCTTCCTAAATATATGCAGCACCAGACACATATTTGCAAATGTTAACATTTAACACCAACCCATTTGGACTAAGCAACTCTGCTTCTAATATAAATTACGTTATTTTGCATCCACGCTTGCAGAAGGGTCTGCGTTGGGAGGGCTGCCTGCAAAATCACTTGAATGTAACTCACTTGACCTTAGTCCCTGAATGTTTACATTGTTGGGGTTGGCGGGAAGATGCTCTTGTACAATCTACAGGAAAGTATGAACAAAGTTGTAGCAGTTAGACTATTTCTGAAGCAGAAGAAAAGAGAGAACAAAAGATTCATAGACATTTAGTACATTATTATATATCTTACTTTCATGATAAGAATATAATGGAGGGAATAGTAACAAACGTCATTTTGGTATTTCTGGAGTGAATGCTAAATCAGTCAACATATATTTATTCAAAAGCAACAAATGTATTATAATTACCAGATCACCAGCTTCAGAACCCTCTGAGTGGAAAAGAATAGGACGACATCGCTTATCTTCATTCATCAAACTTGAATTTTGAAAGTGGCTCACAAGGGCAGACTTTCCTTGAATTCGAGCATATGCCAAAGAAGCAACTTTTTCGCTGTTAAATTTCTCCCATTTCTTCCCGTTGAATGTCTGCAAAATCAACCGTGTTGCCAATAATGCGTCATTTAACAAAGGGGATATATCATAAAGCTTTTCTAATAACTCTATCTTGATTAACTAAATGTCAAGATATCCGGCTAAATTAATTTTAACAAAGAAAATATCAGAAACCGTGACCTTATTTGTAGAAAACTTTCACTCACTAAAATAACAGAAACATTCAAAAGAAAAATGAGCAAAAGAAATTCCCATAAAAACCTCGTAGAATGGAATAATAAGAGAGGGTGACAGCATATTGATAAATGCATAGCCCACATTGCATTTATTCTGCAGTTAGAAGAAAAAAGACATAATCAGCCTCACAAGTTTGAAAAACAAGTTACAGGAATAATAAACGAACTACTGGAAGAACAAACAATTTACCTTAAAGTCAATTGGCAGATAGAGAAAATCATAAGTACCCCTGTGATTTTCATCAATGGCGGCTAATAACATTTTTGAGGTGTATCTGCAGGTAATGAACAATTAATATACCATCTTAGCATCTAATAAAAAAATATGGTTGATAAACACTTCAGACTTAATCATACTTGTTTGGAATATTCTTTATCATTAATGTAGTCCTGGTATCTTCACCACTTTTAATTTTATCCAAATCAAGCTGAAATTGCTTTTTGCTATCAGCCTGGCTCACATTGTTCTCCATCCATCTACTCCGAGCACGGTCAGCCAAACCCTCCAAAGTGGAAGGTAAAAGTCCTGGATAAGGACCATTTCCCAAGTACACAGGGCTAAGCCTCGGAGATCTCATTCTGAAGTTTGATGACCCATTATCAGATATATTTCTCGGGATAGTGATGTTAGCATTAACAGATCCACCCACATTAACCATGTAATTTCCATCAGTGTGCCCTAGACTCATGCCTCCATAACCAACATTATTCATGAATGAAGTTTCAGATGACTCTGGATGGAAACCAAAGTGTCTCTCAAAAGGCAAACCTGATGGGGCAGAGCCAACGTGATGATTGTGATGATGCTGGGATGAACCAACAAAAGAGCTATTCTGAGTAGAAAAGGGGAAGGCATGGCTTTTTCCATTCGATGTAAATGGATGCCCCACAGATGATCTTGGCCAAGCTGCTGAAGGTTTGGTATGCTCCGAGTAGAGGGTTGGGCTTCCCCATAGAAACTGTGGCCCTGACAAAGTCTCCACTGAGGATCCATTTGATGTTGATGGAGCAAATGAGGACAACGCTCCACGATACTGGCTGAATTTTGGCTCTGGGAGCGAATGTGATTGAAAACTAGCTCCTTCTGAAGAATTCAAGCCGGTAAATATGTGCTCTCCTTGACCGCTTCTTCCCAAGTCATTGCCAATAGCAGCAGCCTTCACAGTATTAGATACTTGTGGTTGCAAAATTGAAGCTAATCCAGGTAAATGATTGCCTGTTGTTGGGCTCAGGATTCTAGAACCAGGAGAGTGACTGATATTTTGCATTGAATTCTGCTCAACAGGGCTATTGAACTGTAACCAGTTACCTGTTAATGAAAAAAATTAGTAACTTACGAAGAGAGAACATATACAAGGGGAACAAGGTTATGTACTCAGTAACAAAATGCTATGCTGCTTATAGATGCTAGTGACACAAGGGATATGTGGATATGTAGTATCTCAAAGAACCAACCTGGAGGAGAGTTAGCTACAGGTGAACCCACTTGATATCGAAAACTCCGAGATTCATCTTGATCAAGCTCTTGGTTCAATTGGAGCATCAAACTAAAAGTTGCAAAGAATTAATGGTTATATGTCTATGTTTAGTGTATGATGCCAGAAAGCAAGTGCGGCAAATATGGAAGTTATGTATGCACAGCTATCAACGGTAATTTGCCCACCCTCAACATAATGAGAATGAGAATCTTTGTTACAAAACACCTTAATTTTAAGGTTAATTTGGCGAAACTCATTTTAAAATGACTACCAGTCAACAATAACTCATTTCACCGGTTTTGTCTTATATTTACACCATGCACAAAACAAAGGTAACAAGAACATTATTAATGTACTCACTTTCTTCGAGCTCCTCCAGGCCGACTAGGTTCAAGCTTTATGCGTTTACCAGCTATGTCACTCCTGTTCAATGATTTAAGAGCTGCTTCTGCAGCTCTGACGTCATAAAATTCAATGAACTTGTGATGCCTCTTGTGAGGAGTTTCCCTTATCTGCAGAAACATAGATAAGTAATCTTAAGTCTAAAAAATACAACACATACACAAATGTCGCAGGGATACAAAGCAACAAGAAAAGATAAAATAATCACCTCTTTGACCTCTCCATAAGCCCCAAATATTTGGCGTAGGTCTTCATTTGAAACAGATGGATCCAGATTGAAAACTACCAATGTTCCTTGGTTTATATCCTTGTCTGATGGATTATCCTGGGATGTGGAAGAAAAGAAAGCCAAATGATTATAATGTCTAGGCATTCAATTAAGGAAAAAAATATACCAAAGCAACTATGAGAGGTGAAAATAACCTTTGGTATTGAGAAGTGAATATCTAGTTTCCGGCGCCGCAGAGGTTTGTTTTGTAATGCTCGCATAGCTGTTCTAGCAGCACGGATGTCATAATAGGATATCATAACAAAACCCCGATGTTTGCATGCAGTATATAGGGTTCTAATATCACCATATAGCTGAAAAAAATTGAAACACAATTAATAATTTGTCTTGCTACAAATGGATTTCTTCTAAACAAACATCTGCAGTGAAGAATCACGAGCACCATAAGGTGTAATTGTATTCTGGGAGCATATTTAGAAAACTAAAATATCAAAGAAAAAAAGTTTACACTAGCTTTCTAGTCTGCATTACCTCAAAAAGGGCTCTCAGCTCCGAGTCCTCCACATTACTGTTAATATTACGAACAAATAATGTTCGAGAAGGATGCTCTCCATATGGATGTTCTCCAGCAACAGTTCCCACACCATTAGGAAAAGAATAATGAGGCAAACCATTGCCAACAGTACTATCAGCAAAGCTTAACTTAGAAATACCCACAGAAAGACTTTCCTGCGGATCAGTTTCTAGTTCCATACCTCCACCACTACCAAACAGATCATACTCTTCCAAGTCCTCAAGGGATCCAGGCAAACCACTAAGGTCAAAATCATCCATTATGCCGGCTAAGAGCTCCTCTTCATCATCAGGAAGCACGGGTCCAACAGCATGAGTACCACCATCTTCAAGTGAACCATCTCCCTCTGCATCTTGATGGAGCTTCTTAAATTCAGATGAGATGTCATCAATAGATTGATAACCATTTTCAGTTTCATTCAAGTTCACTGCAGATGAATAAGCCAAAACAACAGATTTTAGTAAAAATGGAGTAAAAACGGAGCATACAAATGACACAACAGTTGGGAAAACAAGCACATACATTTTTCATGCGGAAGTACAGGTAATGAGCTAGAAAAGAGGCTAGCATCAGATGAAGCATGGTAGGAATCAGATCCAGACAAAGCCTCCCACGTACCATTCCCCAATTTTCCAGGTATTTTTATAGATGGAATCTTGGAAGGACCTATTGGTGATAAAAGGGTTATAATTAATTCCAATTTCAATAAAGTAAAAAAAAAATAAAAAAAAAAAATTAAACAATTAAGAGAATTACCCAGAGAAGAAGGATCAAAAGCCTGCCTCATTGCATCACCCTTCTGCCTCATTCACAAAAAAAAAAACAGCAATAAATTGAGTATTACCATTTTATTATCACAAATAAAATTTTAAAATATTCAAAAGATTTTTCAACAATCGTAACACTTAGGGAATGCTAATTACACAGGAATAAAGAATAATTACGAAAAATCTACAAATTCAACATCTAGAAGAACAGTGAGCTTTTGGTAATATCTGCAGTAACCAATTCCACTGGTAGTGATAGGAGCAGAATACTTTCTGTTTTATATTATTCTTAATTTAACTCCGCTGGACAAAGGGGAACCAATGCATTAATAAATAACTTTGAATCAGACAACTACACCCCTAAAAAGTCCGCAAAATAGCATAAAGATTCTGCCAGAAAGTGTCAAGGCACTTATTATGGAATCACAAAAATTAATCAATGAAGCACTTACTAGTAATACATTAGGAATTAATAAAGCTTGACTTTTATCTCCAAAATTGGGAACTGACTTCACGAGACCAAAATGAACAGATTCAATACAAAGTGCAACCAGTAATCAGAGAGTACAAGCTAACAAATCCAACTCCTAAAAGCTCCAGATTGCCCACCCAAATTTGGCATTGTTAAAGCACTGACAATTGAGTTCTTATGATGAAATATTAGACGCAGTTATACCCAGTTTCCAATATGCAGGATCAACATTATCACCGTCTTGAGTTTCTGCACAGTCAAAGTGGCAGGAAACAGTCTCACCATAAAGGAAGAGGCGATATACAGATACATTGTTATTAATCTTCCCAAGAATGTGAGAAGATCCTTGTCATTAACCACAGATCCTAAATCTCCCGCTAGACCCCTTCACCGTTGTGTTCTTTCACATCTTCACAGGTCAGGAAAGTTCCAATTCCACAGATTTGGATGTCCTATACAACTAAATTCGGACCCAACAAAGAAGCCTCTGATGCACCAGTTCTTGAATTTGCGTCACGTATTCATGCATATATCAGATACTCAAGAATACTTCGTCGATCCTCATTGATGAAGTATCTAATATATGAAGCACTAATACTATTATGATGAGAATCAGTTATAATTTTTTTATTTTGACAATGTCTAAGAAATGTAATTTTAATTTGGGCCCACACAGCTGCAATTATTTATTTATTATGTTTTAAGAAAAATTATATATTTTTAAACATTGTCACGAATTGTATAATGTTGTTTTCAAAATAATTGTATTTCATCATATCATACAGTATCAGTGCATCACAGCTTGAAACCCAAGACAAAATTTCAAAGAGAAAAAATAAATTAAAGCATCCGATGCAGGATACCGTAACAGTGTCCTTGTTGCAAGTACAGACAAATAAGTTAATATCAAACCAATCACACAAGTTAATTACAGAGCAAACCCATGTGCAAAAGCCAGTTCTTTCCAACGGTTACTCCACTTTCAACAGATTCTATTCATCATCAGAGAAACATCACAATCGACTTCAACCATGTTCAGACAAAAAGAAAACTTGTTCTGGAACTCCATGAATACAAGGTATCAAGATTTAGATTAAGCTCAACAGGTATTCCACAACCATAATCGGTACAAAGAGAAAAACTAAAAACCAAGACACCAACTTTTCCACAATTTCGCAGCATCCAAAGCAGGAGCAGCTTCCATCTAACGAAGAAGAGCAATGATAGTGACCAAATTGAAAAAAAAAAAAAATCCCTTTTAGTTAGACTACTGAACGGACCGTGATAACATCACCCAACGCCCAAAGCACGAAAAAAAGAGCATAAAATACTTACGGTTATGATCGACCAAAGCAAGTTATGAACTTATGATCATAACTATAAAAACCAACCCCGTTTCCCGTGACCGATTGCCACAACCACCTTACAACCCAAAACCACAAATTTAAAAGCACTTCCAGGTTTCAGCAACATCGCACTGCAGAGAAATCATAACCGAAACCCCACAATCCCCATAACCGCCACACTCAAAGCAAATTCCAGTGGAGAACTCGGGTCATCAATTCGATCAACCCCGGAAGGGAAAACGTTAAAAAAAATTTAGAAAATCCATAAACAGTGAATCAAGAGAAAACCCAGGAAATACCTGAAAAGGGGTCAGAAAACCCTAGAGCTTGAAGGGAAGGAGACCGAAAGGAGGGGCTTCAACGGCAGCAATTCGGTCCTTCGGCACCTAAAACCAAATGGGTAGGCAACAAATCGAAGAGAAAGGTGTTGCAATCAAGCAAGTGGAGAAAAGATGAGTGTGTATGTGTGTACGTGTGTGCTTGCAATGTCTGTGATGAAAACAAAATGAGGAATCTTTAGGGAGAAGGAGAAAAGGGTGCAGAGCAAGAGCGTGGCGATGATTGGCCCTGACCCCAGAGAGTGAAAAGGAGCAGAGAATGATTGAGAGAAGGAAGAGAGAGAAAATGGGCTTCAATGGTTTGGGACTTTGAGAAGGTGGAGGATTCAACTGTATTTAAAGGTCATTTGGTGTCCATAAAACAATGTGTTTTTTGCTTTTATTAAACTAAAAACTTGCCTAAAACAAATGTTTAATAATTTTATCTGAGGAGGATAATGATAGATACAACGTAGTTTAATGTAGCAATGAAACATCGAACCCTGTGCCCTACTTTGAACTAGTTTCACTTGCATAAGATAAGAAGAACCGTGTTAAGTGCATCTCAGTTTTCCAAAAAATAATTTTCATTTCTTTTAATGCACACGTATGTGCATAACAATTTTATTAAATAACTTTAAAATCTTTAGAATCAGTATTAAATATATTTTTTTCATTTATAATGAATTTTTGTAGTTTCTTTGTACCAGTAAAAAATTAATATGTTTTCTGATAAATTATTCCAAACATGCACGCGAATATCTTATGTGTGAAATTGTTCCCGCATGATTCCAGGTTTAGTTCTGTAGCACAAGTATCTTATACTTATATATTCTCTTTAATATAAAGGTGTTTGACCATAGTTCAATGAATTGAAAATTGTCTAAAAACCAATTACTTTTCTGCAAAGTTTGGAAACCTATTAATAGAATAATTATGAGTAATTTAATTTATAAATTGTGTTAAGGTGATTTTTCCACCTCAATAACAATTTGAATGTTGACTGCTAAGGAAAAGGTAGTCTCGAAAGTTTAAGTTGTTTAAAACAACTATTCTAAAGAAAAAAGTTTAAAATTAAATTGATTGAATTTTAGAAAGAAAAGTCATTTAATAAACCTATAATGTTCCGTATGTTATACAATTAGATATTTCGGAAACTAAGTAGAGAAGGTGTTTTTTTTTTATTTGACATATTTTTGAATTGACTAATTGAGGATGTTAAGTGCTCCTTTCAACAAAAAGACATCTTACAATTATATAAAATTAGTTTGTTTTTTTTTTTTAATGTCTTCTGATATGAGTGGTCAAATTATTTAGTGGTTAGATAAAAGAAAATGGAGGAAAAATTGTAGATTCGATCTCTGAGTGAGTTTTGAGCTCAAATTTCTAATAAGTTTGTCATCATGGTCTATAAAGAGAGTAAATTCAAATGGCTATCTGGTAGGAAAGACAAATGATTTTTAAAATACTAAACACTTGTTTTACCTTTTAAGTGACATATTCTATATGAAAAATCATTCCAAAAAGTTATAAAGATCATAGGAAGAAAAAGGAACTCAATAAAATTATAAGAATATATAAAAAGAAAAAGAAAGGAAGAAACTATATGTAAGTATAATATTTAACAAAAAACATAATACAAAATTAAATTATTATAAAATATGTAAATTCTAAACTATAATAAATAAATATATTAAAACCAACTTTATCTTATTATTATTATTATTAAAATTAATTGTTAATTTTGTAAACATTTATATAATTATTACGTGTGTGTCAGATATACCGTAGTTGAGTACCCTTGTAGAAAGTAATAGAGACTTGCATGGTCCTATACATTTTTAATACTTACATAAACATAAAACTATCATGGTGTCACCAAACACTAGGTTGACTTGAGCGTCAGATTAACTTATATAAGTAGAACAACTGTCGATTTTGAAGTGGATAAGTAATTAATATATCTTGGAGTTGGAGTTTGAAGTGCTTGAAGCCTATTAGAGTCTTTACATATAAGTAAAACTATCATGGTGTCACCAAACACTAGACTGACTTGAGTGTCAGATTGACTTCTATAAGGAGACAACTGTCGATTTTAAAGTGGAAAAGTAATTAATATATCTTGGAGTTGGAGTCTGAAGTGCTTGAAGCCTATTAGAGTCTTTACATATAAGTAAAACTATCATGGTGTCACCAAACACTAAACTCACTTGAGCATCAGATTAACTTCTATAAGAAGACAACTGTCGATTTTGAAGTGGACAAGTAATTAATATATCTTGGAGTTGGAGTCTGAAGTGCTTGAAGCCTATTAGAGTCTTTACATATAAGTAAAACTATCATGGTGTCACCAAATACTAGACTGACTTGAGCGTCAGATTGAATTCTCTAAGGAGACAACTGTCGATTTTGAAGTGGACAAGTACTTAAGATATCTTGGAGTTAGAGGTCTGAAGTGCTTGAAGCATGGTCTATTAGAGTCTTTACGTATAAGTAAAACTATAATAGTGTCACCAAACACTAGACTGACTTGAGCGTCAGATTGACTTCTATAAATAGACAACTATCGATTTTGAAGTGGACAAATACTTAAGATATTTTGGAGTTGGAGGTCTGAAGTGCTTGATGTATGGTCTATTAGAGTCTTTATATATACAGTTGACCTTATAATAATACTATGGCATGAATTTTTTTTTCTTGTTCACAAATATATATATATATATATATATATATATATGTTGGATCTCTTTAAATATGTAAAAAACCTTTTTTTTTCTTGTCTAGTATCTCCTCCGATGCAAAACCAATTTTTTTTACAGTTTTGACTTCAATATAATTTTAATTTTAGTGCCTTAAATTTAGCAGTCATTTCTTCAAGAAATCTCTTTAAAAAGATAAATTATGAAGTAAAAGGATATCAGTGGTACATATATTAAACTTTATGATTTCTTTATATTTTATATAATTTTAAGTGTTACAAGTTCATAGTATAAAATTATAAAAAGACAAACCACAAAGAGACACACATTTGTGTTTTGAGGCATCATAAGTAGTTTGAATAGGTTTATGGCGGAAGACAAAGAGGACAAAACATGGAAATGTGGATTCACATCACTCCATAAAATATTGCAAGTGGGTTAACTTTCCACAAACAAGGGTGCCATTAGGAATTCATTTTTAGAAATCTTTATACTATTCTAGTACTTTTCTAATCATGTTCTAAATGAAAAACAAAAAAAAAAAATCTTAAGCAAAAACGTGGAAGTTCATTGAATTAAGAAAAAAAATTTAAAAATGAAAACTTAAATTTAATTAAATTTTTTTAAAAAATAACTTTTATAGGATGATTATTTTATATGTTTAATATTGAAGTTAGAGATAACTTTAATATTTTTTTAACATTCTAATTTATTTTTTTAAATAAAACATGTTTTTATGTTGGGCTATCCAACACAATTTCTCATATTACATCTACTCATCTTAAATAAGAAAATAGACCGTGTTGGATAATTATTCACTCGCATCGCATCATAAACTTAATAAATTTTAAATTTATCTTTATTTAATGAAATTGACATTAATTAATAATTGGAGATATGATATAAAATAAATTGTGCTTTTAACAACTTTGAAAATATTAGGAATTTCAACTTATGATGCTAGTTTGGGTGATTGTCATAGAATTTCGCATTCAGGTAATAAAAAAAAAAAAGTTTTGGAAGACATTAAAACTGAGACTTTTAAAAAATAAATTAATTCCTTAAATGTGCCGGTATGTTTTAATTATTAGGGTGTATATATATATGTTTGGACTAAGACAGTTATCCATTCCAATCAAAAGAAATAATTTTGGGCACAATTAAACTGAATTTATGTATTTATAGTAAAAATACATGTGATATATGGGTGTTCACTTTTCTATTATAAAAAAATAATTTATAAAATATATAATTACTGAAATAAAATATATTGTATAATTTTTTAATGTATTTATCTTTTAAAAATGTCTCAGCTTGTGTATTACTTTAATGTATTCCCAAACTTTTGTCTTAAAATCTCTTATAAGTATCTTTTTATAACTTTTATCTTAAAATCTTTTATAAAGAAACTCATTCTAACACATTTAATTGGAATTAGTTCCAACTCAATTACAAGTAAAATTCAAACTAATATATATATATATATATATATATATATATATATATTAAAAAAATGTTTTTCTGTTACTGAAATTTAAATAATAATAATAATATAACATTTTTGTTTTGCATAATATTATTTTAATGACACATTAATCTACAAAATTGCAAATATTAATCATATTTTATGCCCTCTTTATATTAATAAAATATTAATGGCAGTAAATTATGAACATTACATTACAAGTTTTGTATATTATAATATTATAAAAAAAAAAGTAAATAGGGGTGGGGTATCAAAGATTGTGAAGAGAGGAATATTCTAAGCATCCACCACCACACGATTACGTAAAATTTTCAAAGTTCATTCAAACGTTACAGTATCGTGATAACTACACATATAGATACTATATAATGGATAATGTATAATATTAATGTCCATAAAGAACATAAAAATTACATAAAATTAAATGCAAAGAATGTTCATAGTATACATCTGAACATGCAATTTGACATTATGTACATATGAGGTGTAAGTAAGTTAAGTTTGAAACTCGGTGCTCTTGCATACGTGTCAATTCAATCCAAATGATTGAAATTGCATGAACCAATTCTATACAAGGTAGGTGAGGTTTAAAATTTAATAAAATGGACGTTTAATTATTTTATAATTTCACATATATCTTTAATTGAGTTTTCCATTAAGAACAACTATTTATTTTCTTGTAAAAAATATCTTTTTTAAATAATTCACAATTTTTTTTTTAACTTTTTTTGTGTAATGTAAGAAAATATTTTGTCTGTGTATCGTGAATAAATAAAGTAAGATGAGTCATTATAGAAGAAGATGGTTGATGAAATTTTAAATTTAAAAATAGAAAATAACCACTATTACGCAAGATAACATCATCTCTTTATGATGACGTCCAAAGCTTCGAATTTCCACTTCTTGCTGTGCATCATCCCAACCTCTTTTAGATTTATACAATTTTTTTAATACTTAATGGAGTATAATATGATTGCACAAACGTTTTCACACGAGATTTCTTTTAAATTAAAAATGTGAAAAAAATATAAAATTAGCTTCTTTTAAACTAACGTTAATTACGAATAAACAAAGAATTGAAAATGATATATGAAGTACATAAGTTCATAAGTTTATTTTCATGGTATGTCTTCTCTTAAAAATACTTATAAAGAAATTTGATTTTAAAGACTATAAATTACATGACTACAATGTTCTTAAATAATTGTTTTAAGCAATTTTAATCAAGATAACTTTAAAAAACAATTTTTACCATATCAGTGAACTAAATTTAATCATCCATTTCACATATTTTAGTCAACTTTTATCTTAATAGAATGTACCAAATTGATGATGTGCATTAATATTAAGAACAGATTTATTTTGTTGTTTTCGATTGTTAAAGCTTAAATTTCTAGTAAACTCTTTTTGATGTAATTGTGCAATTGGTTTCAACTTAATGAGAAGAAGTTAATGATTTACCTGGTGAGCTTAATTGTAGTAGTGATGACTAGTAGTTAAAATCGATATTATATTTAAAATATTAAAAAATTCATATAATCATAGAGTAGTTAAAATCGATATTATATTTAAAATATTAAAAAATTCATATAATCATAGAGTGTGAGATCATAATATCATATATTTTGTAGATTTTACTTTTTTTATATATATAATATATATATATATATATATATATATATATATATATATATATATATATATATATATTCATAAAAATAATTAATCGCTCTTCGATATTTAATTAAATTTAAAGTTTACAAAATTTATTACTTTCTCAGTGTAATGTTACTATGAACATTCTCTCCCTATAAGTGGGATAACAAGAACATCTCCTTCACCATTATGAGAGTTTGGATTTTCTACTAGTTTTTCTTTGTTGTTCCTCTATTGTACCTTTAAAATTTACTGATGGCCATTAATTTTAAAATTTTAAAATATATTAAAATTATTTTTAAAATACAAAAATAATATGTTCTTAATACTTAACAGAGGATAACACAAAAAAAACTCAGCTGAAAAACCAGACTTCTACCACCTTAGGTTTGACCTTTAACCAGGTAAATCTTTTTTCTACTCGATTAACAAACATTTAATCAATAAAACAATTATTGGGTTTAAGTGAAAATAGAAATTAATCTTAGAATTTAAATAATAAAGTATGGGAAAAAAGAATTGAAATAAAATGATAGAGGTAAAATAAAAGTTTGGTGTGTATACAATATGTGTGGATGAGGAAGAAAAGAAGAAAATTGAAGTTATATTAATTTTTAGTTTGATGACAACTTTGTATTAATTTTTAATTAAAAAATAAATTTTAATAATCATTGTGTTAATTTTTAATTTGATAAGATGGGGTGATAACACACTAATAATGAATTTTTAGTTACATTAACTTGTAGTTAGGTTTAAGTTTAATTTAAATTAAATTCATTTAATCAATAAAGTAAAGAGATGAGGAACAATTTTACGATGAACTTATCAATTTTACTATTTACTATATATACGTGGAATCTATCTCATAAATATTATATAATATCATCAAATTTTACAATTTTACGGTTTAAATCTTGATTATGTTACACTTTGTCAATACAGAAAAAGAAAATACTATAAATTCAATGTTTAATGTGTAGCATTTCTTTTCATTGTTTGGTTTTCAGTGCTTTTATTTATATAATTCTCAAACAGGTAAGACTTCTCCCTACACTTCAAATAATTTATCCTGTTCTCCAAATAATAACATTAATTACATTAATCCCTACCAACTATAGTAGTTGACGGTAATTAAAAATTTATTGAGCTCCCATGTTAACTAAAAACCTCTACACCTCCAAATTCACTTAAAGTTTTGAAAAATACTGTAACGTATCCTCTCCCTCCTCCTCCAACGATATACTGCAGATATATGTTGTTTTATAATAACATTTTTTTATACCAGATATCAATATCTGATATGATAATGTATCCGATATAACGATTGAATATATTTTTTTATCAAATATAGACATCTAATATAATTGAACTTTTCTAGACTTTTAATTTATCGGAACTAATTTAACTATTTTGAAAATTTTAATTTAATTTTAAACTTGAGCTTACATGAAATCTAATGACTTTATGTGGACTATCTAAAGTTCATAAATCATTTTGATACTTAGGGATAATAAAAAATAAAACCCGTATTTATGAAAATTTGTAACGAATATTAAATATTTTTAATGGGTACTTGAACATAATAGACATGAATGTTATAATTATCCTCTCGTTGATAGATACTTCTACAAAATAGACATGTATTATAATATTAATACACTGATAACTTTACTTCAAAAATTTAATAAATTCAACTGAATTAATTATTATCTTAGATATCTGAATCTTGAGTTTCCATTTTTTTTTCAAAGGTTCTGTAAGAAATAATTGCAGAAAAGACGTACTTAATTACATTATCACGCACTGTTGATTGATGACATGTTACTAATGAAAGTCTGAGTTATTTTGTAGTGTATTTATGTCGACAAAAATTCTAGCAAACGAATAGACTATGTAGATGATTTTTTTTCCAGCATTTAGACTTTTTATTTTGTATTGGTTTTAATTTAAATTTATACTTTACATTGTCTTGAACATATGTTTGTGTCTACAATTTTTCCTTTTGTTGGAATCGGTTTTTAAACTATGATAAAATAAAACAATATTACATGAGTATTGAATGAACACATCGATTGTTAACAAGACCAACACCTTTAATTCAAAATATTTTAAGCTGAAATTATGCTATCCTTGTACGATTTTTACTAAAACTGAATTGAAATCGTGCTATAGCTACACACTATTTAATCTTAAAATTGTTTTGCAACAGAATCTTGTCACCCTAACTTCCCCATGTTCATAAGCTTTTATAAAAATTGCCAATTTTGATAATTAAAAAATAAAAAGGCTAGTTTGATAGAAACAAATTGGTCCTTATTTTTGTTAACAAAGATCAAATTAGTTTTTCGAATTTTTTTTTTAATTTGGTCTTAATTTTTTTATAAATAATAATATGTTGAATAACTAAATTTTGATAACTTTTTTCTATAAAAAATAAGAGTGATTCAATTTGATTTTTATTGTTAGTTTTTCACGAAAGATGTTAAATTAAAACAAACCACAAATTAATAGGTGAGATTGACTTTAACTCCATTATAAAAAATTAAATTAACGATAAAAATCAAATTGAATAACTCTTAACAAAATTTAAAATTAACGATAAAGATCAAATTGAATATCTCTTAACAAAATTTAAAACCAAATTGAAAAAAAGAAAACAATTTTGACACTTTTTAACAAGAATAAGGAACAAAAAGTAATTTAGTCTACAAATTTTCTATGTTTCCATCAATTTACTGATATAGCAATGTTACTTACTGCATGGCCATGTTAAGATAGATTCATCTGAATTAGTCTTCTGAGTATAATTGATATCAGTTTAAGGAGAAGAAGTTGTGAATGGAAGCGGATAATATAAGCTAATAATTTATTCTTCTCTGCTAATACCGTAAAATATCTGTCTACAAGCCTATCAGTTTCTCATGGTTTATGATCTATGAGAGATACATTTGATGTAAGGTAGTACTAATTTTAATGGAGAGAATTCATATGACAAATAGGCCATGTTGACTCTGGCACCTTGCAGTCTTGCAACAGCTGCTGAAGACAGAGTGATTTCTGGTGTATCACAGAAAGAAAGAATGCCCTTTTGTTCATCATCTAGGTGTAGTTTTGTACATGAAGTGAAGCCCACAAGCCTAATAAGGTAAATAACAGAAGTTCAGAGTGTGAAACAGATGTGGCTTTATTGGGGCTTCCCGTTGGGCCTGAACCATACACTGATGCTCCACCAGGAATTGTTGTGATACCTGGTGCAGTTGGAGTCATAATACCTGGTGCAGTTGGTGTCATAATAGATGGTGTAGTTGGGGTCATAGTACTTGGGGTGGTTGGAGTCATGGTACTTGGTGTGGTTGGAGTCATAGTGCTTGGTGGAGTTGGGGGGCTTACATAAGTTGGTGTTGGTGGACTCATGCTGCATCAACAATACATGTATCAGGAATTCAGAGGGTATAAAGTCACATTTGATGTTTTTGAATAAGATATAGTTTAAGAAATTCTCACCTTGGTGTTTTGGATGATGTATAGCGGCAGTTCCCATTACCTGAAATGATGTGGAGAAGAGCATGTTATGGTTTATTTATATGTTGTAGCTTTGAAAACATTGAATGCAAAGTTTCTCATGTGTATTTTGAAGACATCAAAGTGTTAATCTAAAGTTTTTTTATCATGTTGAGATAATGAGGGTATAATGTTTGATGAAAAGTCTTACTGGGATCCTTGTTTGTAAGTACAGCAGTTCCTCCGAATGCACAGCTTGTAGGAGCTGGATTCTTCTGGTAGTAGTCATTAAATGCATAAGAAGCATGGTCTTTGAGAGTATTTGGGTTGTAACAACCTGCTCCAGGTTGAATGGCTGAACAGTCTGCACCATAGCCACAAGCATAGTCAAGAGCCACCTTCAGAGTGCTCTCTGCAGCTGATTGGCTGGCAACACACCACTGACCACCTGCTGATGCAGTAGCAGGAGTGGGAGTAGTGGTTGTAGTAGGGCTAGGTGGGACCATAGTTGGATTTGTAGGACTTGTTTTTGGGGTTGTGGGGTTTGTGTATGGGTTTATGGGGGTCATGTATGGGGTTGTAGGAGGGGTTTGTCCTATTGTGCCAGGTGCTTGAGGAGTTGTTGGGTTTAGTGTAGGATATGGATTTGCTGTGCCTGGAGTTGTAGGGTTGACTACAGGAACTGCATCCAACTTGGTACCAAATTCATATGAGATTTCTTGGTTTTCTTCCTCTCCTAATCTTATGCCTTTACCTAGACCTGTAAAAGAAACCAAGGATCTTTCAACTTTTCAACAGTACAAATGAAAATAAATAGCTGAAATTGAACTAGTAAACTTGAATAAATTAGCCTAATAAAGTGCTTCTGTGATTGCTCCGAATGTGTTTTATGAGCTCAGTAATGGATGTACCTATATATTGCCTTTCTACAGCTACCCTTATTACTTTTGTTTGTTTAGATTCCAGTAGAACTAGACTTGAGCCAAGTGAACCAATTTAAGGCAGAAAAACACCCTCAATTCTATTTTGTCTGTTCACAAAAAGTTAAATTCGAGACTCTATGTAAATACATCAAACTTCATGTTCAGATTTTTGCTATTGATGAATTCTGTCGACAGCTTTTCATGCCTTCAGTATTGTACTTTTCTAGTTAAACACCAGTACTCTATTTATATACAGCTTCTTAGGCTTTGTAGTTATGCCAAGCAAAACAAAAAATACATGATGATACAACATACATGCACTTGTCACTTGTCTGTGATTTTGTTAAAACGATGGAAGTTCCAACAAAAAGTTAAGTTACCTAAACTGAAGAGAAGACACAAAGAGAACAACACATGGCGCCAACTTCTAACTCCCATGTCTGCTGCAGGTTGGCTTGTATTTGTCTTGATCCTGATTTTTCCTTCTGGGTTTGGAGCAATGCTCAAGAGATGCAGATTTATGTGAGGTAGAACTTTTTTCTTTTAGCCCCCATCTTCATATTTATATATATATGTAAAACAAAAACCTGAGAATCATTGCTTTCTTGGATCAAAGAGAGAAGGAAGAATATAGAAAACTTGGGAAATGAGGCATTGGATATTTGAATTTAGCAAGCAAGAGAAGGTTCAAAAGGGAGAAAAAGGAGAATGATGGTAAAAGGCAAAAGGGAGATCTAGTATTGTATTAATCTGACACTTGGGAACTGAAATATGCATAATTTAATTGGATGGTGATATGTGTGGTACAATGTCATAGCTCTTTTATGCTTTTTCTGCCACTGTTTATGGGACTGAACCAAAAGCTAAAGTTGATACACTAATTTTGCACTCGGTGCCTTTCAGGGTAGTGATGAAGAATGTTGTCTGCATTGTATTCTGCTTTTTGTTTCAATGAATACTTAGGAATCACGATTTCTTTTATCAGAATTGTCTACTAGGTCATTGCTACCTTCTCTCACAAGAACTTCAATTGAATATGTTATTCTTATGCTTCCTTGTCCCATGCTTTAATGTTATCTCACACATTCTACATGTTTAAGGTTTTTGCTTCCTGTTTTTTTTAGAACAAGATCTCTTGAATCAAGAATATTAGGTGTCCTATGATGCCATTTGATTATATATATCTTAGATTTTCAACTTTTGGATGTCTAGATCTTGTACTAGTTGCTTTCACTTCAAAATAAGAAAGTAAAAAAAAAATACAAGGATTATTTTTGTTTATGTTACAACAAATCTAAGAGAAAAATATATGGGTCCAAAATTAAAGAAATAAAAATTATATGGTTAAAAAGTTATGAGAATCAAAATGATATAACTTATATCGGATATGATTAGGAATACAAGTATAAATTTAAATCGTTTCGTTAGAAAAAAGTGTTTTTAATAAAATAATCACATTAAAATTTTTAATACATTTTTGGTAAATTTATTTAAAAATCAAAAATGATTTTTTGACAAATATTTGGATAACAAAATTACTAAATAGAGTAATTTTTTATTTTTTTTATGAAAGTTACAAAATTAAATAATAAAATCTTAAGACTTTTTTACCAAAAATAATTATTTTTCAAAATTAGTCAAATAAAACTTTGTTAAAACGCATAAAGATGTGTTTATGACTTTTTATTTGACAAAACATTATTGTCGAAGTTTCATAGGGTTTTATAGTATTATTTTTCAATCTTTCTTTTTGTTGTACAAAATCTAATATTATTATTTTTTATTACTGTACCATACTTTATAAACTGTGTCCTTTCTCTTTCATTTTCCCTTTGAGATTAATTTTGTTTTTTCTGCACACTTTCTATTAAAACATTTTTTTTACAGTAAATTAACACAAACTTATGGGCACTTACATACACATTAATGTATGAATCACTTAAAAAGTAATTTATTTTAATTTTATATATATATATATATATATATATATATATATATATATATATTTAACACAAATAAACGAATAGACTCAATATTACATGAAACATTTTAATTTTCTCGTGTATGACACATGTTATATGATAATGTAGTGTCTACTTTGATTGAAAAACCAATTATCATTTTGTGCATGTTTCTTTTATCTTATTATATGACAAAACTTTTTCAACATGTTTGTCTTTCTATATTATTTGGACGTGTTGTTCGAAATGAATTAGTTGTCATCCAATTATGGTTTTTCTCAATTGTAAATGTAACTTTAATCTTCTTCTCACTTATAAATGTATAACTTAAATTTTTTTTATATATTTATATATGTTCAAGATGACGAAAGAATGATTAAAAAATAGTAAAGGATGTTAAATATTTTGTGATTTTATTCTCTTTCGTTAGTAACAAATATTTATGTGAGTAATATCTTTTCTTTCTTGGTATATATTTCTTCCTCCTCTTCTAGTCCTATAAATATGAATATATTCTTCATTGTTTTGGTATCTTAATATAGAGTCCTTCTTCTTCTATGTTTTTTATAAGCATATTTTTATTCTACGTTATCTTTCTTCTTATCTTTATAAGATAATTTGTGTGTTGAAAATTTTCTATGTAAATTATTTTACTTTAACATAAATTTGAGTTTATTGTAGAGACAAGGTAGAAGAATTATATTGACTCATCATTTTTCCTTAAAAAAAGGTTAACAAAAACAATAACTAAACAAAGAAAATGGTTAGATTAAAGCAAAAAGTTCAATGAAATAATTTCTATATAGTCTTTATAAATGATGTTCAAGATCACAAAAATTCTCTCAACCACTCAACAATACAAAAGGAATACAAGGTCAAATAACTTTTTTACTCAAATTCTTAAAGTTAGTTCAACATTTCAAAGAAATTATGGATCTAAGTAACCAATTCAAGTGAAATATGAAATGTTTTTCCAGATGCAATTAGAAGTTCAAGAATATTATGACAACTTCAAATAAAATGATGATGGTTTAAGAAAGATAAACTAAAAGGGTTAAAACAAGAACAAATATATAAAAAAACTAACAAAATGTAACAAAACTAAGAAGTAAGACAAAGGAAAAACACCAAATAAATTAAAAAAAGTAAAATGATAAAGTTTCTTGTCAAAATCAATTAATAAAATAATATCAAGACAAGCTACAATGTTGGAATTATTTTTTCAAACTAATGATGAAAACAATCAATATTACATGGTAGTAAGGATGCACAAATTCTTGGCACTTTCTGATTCATATAGCATTTGACAAAGATTATTTTGTTTTGGCTATCTGATTTTATTTTTATTTTAATGCACCTCTGTGATCCAAAATTTAAATATAATACGGGTTGATCTACACAAGGTTTGAATACTTAATCTCTATGTTTAAAATTTAATGTATCTTCATACCTTTTATCATAAAATTGGCTAATATTAAATAAATTGTGTTTGAAGTATTTTACTAACAAACACATTTTCAGTGGTAATAGATAAGGAATTTTTAATATTTTTAACACCAAGATATTTTATGCATGACTTTTTTCTTATTTTTTTTTTCTTTTGAAATGAAAAACCAATTCTAACTTTGTCCATAACATACCTTTTATGAACTTAGAAGTACATACAAATTTGATCTTCCTAATGCGATTTTTAGCAATGGTTTTCAAAACATGTTATACTTTTGTTACATGTTTCTTGTAATCTTCGATATAAATTCTCTCTTAGACTTTGATTTACAATTGCTTGATGAGTTTTCATAAGTCATTTATTAAACATCAATATCAGTTTATTGATTGTAATTCTTCTCTTTCAATTGAGTTAATATATTCTCTCTTTTAAGTATATTGTTTGAATAAAAGATATTTTTTGCTTTTTGATGTAATTCATTAAATCCATCAAAAATTGATTATAGTTTTCCGCAATTTCAAATTCAAAACTACTCACACTACTGTTTATTGATTCAACATTTCAACATCTTCCATTAAGCAAAGATTAAATTCTTTTTCAGTTTCACTTGAACTACTTGAGGTGCAGGGAATATTAATTTTTCATGCAATGTAGACTCTTTTCTTTTTGGGTATCTCAAACTCTTGTTTTTGCTTTTAACAAATGAAAACAAGGCTTTCTATGACATTGCTTACCACAATCATAGAAAACAAGGCTTTCTATCTCAAACTCTTGTTCCTGTTTCTTGAAACTTTTCCTTTACATGCTTGCTATGTTTGTTAAAAAAATTTAAAATTTCTTAAGCAAAGTTCAAATTTTCACTAACTAGATTATCCACCTCTTTCCATTGTTCATATCCTAGTTTTTTTTTTATGCTGCTTTTTGAAATCTATTATGTTCTTCATCTCTCATTCTTATTTCAATTTTCAAAATTCTAACTCATGTTCTCTCATCTTGCCAAACAAAACAAAATAGTCATATTCATAATAATAAGATAATTTGATTTAGAGATAACAGTAACCTTGTGTTGCTCTTAACGTCCAAATTTTTAAGAATTTTAGTATTGATTTCTTCTTTATAAAAATCTTTTATATATATATATATATATATATATATATATAATTTTGTGAAAAAAAAATTCTTGAAGAACTATTCACTGCAACTTGTCCAAAAAGATTTGTTCAAGATTAATTAAAGGGTTGAACATGTTACACTTTTTTTATTGTTTTTTATTTATCATAAGTTAGTATAGTAATATCTCATGCATTGGGTAATATCTTTCTTTTTTCTTGTAATCTTTCCAGTTATTTTGCATCAGTGTGTGGTGTATTTTGTAGGTAATTGAAAGTTTTCATTACTGTGTAGTTCTTTTTGAATGGTATTTCAAGTAGTATTTGTTTTAGTTACATATGAGTGTAACTAATCATTCAAAAATTTAATAAAATTCAAATAAGGTTGTTTGAATTAATTAGATGTAATTTTATGCAAAATCGAACTAGTATAAAAATTTGTGTATTTTACTTTCTCTTCATCTTATTTATATTATCTTGAATTTTAATGTTTCATTGTAATCATTATTCCGGCATTGATTTATCCTTTTAAACACGATTTTAAGAAGAAAGTTTTTAAAGGTTAAGAGGTCCATTTGAAAACTATAAGGCATTTGGTTGTGATTTTAGCAATACTTTCTTTCATAATCGGTGTTAAGAGCCTATAATTGAAAGTTATTCATTTTTTTATCCTAAAATGGCTAGTCATTCACAACATCGAGGGTGCATATATAAAAACATAATTTATTTTTGCTAAAGAAAACTATTTTTTATGAAATGTAAGGATGAAAATATTTCCTGACTATTGATAAGGGGATTTGGGTTTTGTGGTAAATGGTTCTTTGCATCAAATAAAGTTGGTTAAGACATATTGTTCCTAAGGAATTTTCTTTATGGGCTCTTGATGAAAACAAAAAAAGTATATTATGATATAATAGCAAAAAAATATAATGTTTTTTTTAACTCTTGATTAATTTTATAGAGTTTTTGTGTGTTTTTCAATTGAAGAAACGTGGATGAGCCATAAGTCACTTATAAAGGTACTAAAGAGGTTAAGAGTGCAAGGAAAAAAATGAAAATATTTTATACAAAAGTATGAGATGTTAAAAATGTTACAAGGAGAAAACATATATGATGTATAAAAAAGGTTCACTTAGGTAGTGAATCATCTTCTTGCTTTTGAGAAAACTTTTGACAAAAAAGAACTCAATATCAAAATTCTTAAAAGTTTAAATAGTTAATGACAACACAAGGTTACTACTGTCTCTAAATCAAATTATCTTATTATTATTAAGAAACAAGACCAAGGATCCAATATTGGTCCTTTAATCCTCTAGGTCATGACTATTCCATATTGGTCCCACAGATCAGGAACCTGTTAAGTCCTAAATTTCATTCTATATGAATTTGTGAGTTAGGTAGAGTTATTATGATTTCACATCGGACCTCCTATCTAATAGATACCCTAACACTAGACAATATGGCAAATCCCATTATAGATAACCACATCAACAAATCTACATATAAGATACAACAATTTCAACTCAATAGATTTATAGCACAAAATCTACTCATCCTCACCCTCAATTCATACTGCATAACCATAATTTTTCTCAAAAACTATGTTTTCTCGCCTAGCCACCACACAATTTGTCCAACAACTTTATTGTGTTATTCCTTCAAAATCATACTCACTCAATGAATTGTCTCCTCACTTAGTGAGACATCCCTAGAGTATAAACTCATGTCTTAGAGCTAAATTCCTTTAAATTCACCTAGTGAGGCCAAGCTCACTCAATGACCATGCCTCTCCTGCCTCTCTACAATATTCCAAAATCATTTTTACCTAGCGAATCTAGTCATTGTCTAACGATCCAAAATCACCCTAAGCTTTTAGATGTTTTAGAATGATTTCACCTATTGACCATTATGGTTGCCTAGTGATGCCCCCCCCCCCCCCCAAGAGCTTGTTTCACCAAACTTGCTCAACAAGCCCTAACTCACCTTACGAGTGGAAGTTTTGGAGCTCCATGTGTTTTTAATTTTTCACTCTGACTTAGCAGTGGTTTGGATTGTCAGACGAGTCTACATAAAATCATAATCATGACAGGTATATCAATTTGCTTAATTGACTCTATGAGGTGTTCTTATTTATTTTACAAACCACAATGGCTATAATTCACTTGGAAATAAGTTACCAAAGGGCTAATTTGATCCAAACTGATATACCTTATTCTCACATATAGTCATTATTACATACAATTCAACCCATTTACATCAAAAGACAATAACATAACAATAACACCACCAACAATACTACTTTTATGATCTCATCACGATCATCTTACAACTAACCATTTATCCATTCATAGCAAAATCATACAACTTATTTAAATAATTAGCTCTCTTACCTAGAGCAAAAAAACTTTTGACTCAAAAGTTACTCTTAAAGGCTCTAGTTATCACATGATGCTCTAACAAGCAAATCTCAATAAAAGATCAAAACACACCTTCATGACCACAAACAAACAGATTCAGCTTGATTTATTTTGAGTCCTATACACATACTAGAGGCCACATGTTACTCAAAACGGTAAAAATACTAAAAAAAAAACAAAAATTAAACTAATATATTTGTAACTCTAATCGGTTGGATGTGTATAACTTTTTGCAAAGATTACTCTTAGTGTCTTTGTCTTTGAACTTCAAACAAATAAATGAAGTTAGAAATTTAAAGAGATGGCATAAGGAAGTTATATCAAAAGGTTTAAAGAGATAATGACTTTTATAAAATGAAAATTGATAAAAATTCTATTTATATTTTAACATTTTAAATAATAAAATATCATCTTTTACAAGTTACTATTACTTCTTACTCTTTTTTAAGTCCTTACACCATCAATATACCATACTTTATGAATGACAAATAATTTTAAAGATTTTCCTTTTTCACAAAAAACTTTCTCTGACTATTTAATTTTATACAATAATAATGTTTAAGTTTCATTTCTTACACAAATTATATGCCTTTTCAATGTATAATATTATTTTAATTAAATTAAACATAATGAATAGTTACGCTTGAAAATATTAATTTTTGTGATGATTATTTTCTAAAATTGTATAATAAGAAATATTGTAAATACTTTAACTTTATAATGCCTGTTGTTAAAATGTTCAAAAATTCTTGATTAGTTCATATTCTATACATGTTGTAACGCTCCATTTAATTTAAAGCGCAAAATTAAAGGAAACGTCACACAGAGATAACAATGTAGCGTAGTCTTTGGGTCCTTGACACAACCCCTACAAACTGGGCACACCACGATATCAAAGGAAAACCAAATACAAGTCTAACAAAGAGTGTAGGGTAGAGATACATAAGGTGATACATGGGCCGTAGCCCTAAAGAAAACATGAAGAAAGTAACTCCAGCCCAGATGACTAAGCAGCGGAATCACCATTCCCTTGTTGGCCACGAGAACCTCGTCCATCTGCTCCCATAAATCAAATTGATGATCATCACAAGAAAGAAGAACCACATACAAGACAACCATACAACAAACAGGGTAAGCTAGAGCCAACAATATTCTCATCATACAGTCAAATATACTTTCACCATCCAATATTCATACGACAACCAAGCATGTTATGACTTTTCAATCAATACACTACGACTCGAATCGACTCATCTGGATACGTATAACCTGGTCGGATTCAGCGGATGCTTGCACTTGTGGTGGATACCTCTGCTCACCCCCGAGCTATGTGTTACAAGTGTTACGATGGATTAATTTTCACTCACCACAAGGTTAGCCCTTAGTGAATTTCAGGCCTCCTACTACTCTCACCACAGGAGTCAGTCCGCTCTAGGTGAGACTAACTGACCCCTTAGAGTGTCAGGATGCAACCTTACCTTGAATCCTTAACTAGTTATACCGATGGGGCACCACCATGGACACCCACTACCAGGGGCCATGGGATTACGTCCCGACCACTGAAGCGCAACCCCGGAGGTCTCACCTAGAGACCCCAAGGAATTTACACGCTGACACGGACCAACATTCATAAATCGGCAATAAAAGAACATTAAATCATATTTACAATTCCATACCAACCCCTGAGATTAATTCCTCATACGTATCACATTTCAAATCCATACCTCTGATCATCACCACCCCATGAGTCTAGGGCCTCATCTCATATCAACATTATGTTCCTTTAGTTCCAAACCACTCATTCATTTCACATGTCAAGTTCCCACAACACCCATCATTCATCATTTATGAATCATGTCACGCATTTATAGCAATCCATCAGGCATATATCCATACATATGTACACGTATCTCATAATGGCAGTCATACCCAAACAATTCCAATCATAAGAGAGCAACACACAACCAAACATCACCTTGTCTCGCCCAATCCCTCGCTCAGGCTGAAGGGTCTCGCTCAGGCGAGTCCCCTTCGCCTAGGCGAGGGCTCGAAAAGAGCATCAGGAAGCAATGTGGGATCTCGCTTAGGCGAGACCCCTCTCGCCTGGGCGAGATGCTCGCTCGCTCAAAAATTTGAGCGGGTCGCCTGGACGACCTCTCGCGCAAACTGGCTTGGGTGAATCCCCGTTTGTCTCGCCTAGGCGAGACTGGCTCGCTTGGGCGAGATTAACAGATCTCGCCACTATTTCACCTGCAACAGCCATGTTTTTCAAACCAACCAAACATACAAAGTATTCTCACGCATCAAATCGAAGGATTAAACCATACAATCAACAACCAACTCAAACACAGACCAAAACGACTGGAAACTAGAAACCCTAACTTCCAGTACTTGGAAAAGGGCTAACAGAACTTCGACACGGGACCTCGGAGCACAGCATCTTGAAAGACGGAACTTGCAGAACTGGCGGAACAGCGGAAGACACGATTATTTTCGAACTTTAATCGGTGGAAATACGAATGTAAAGCTTTAGAAAGTAAGTACAGTAGGTTTAGAGTCACTTACATGGAGTAGAAATCGTTACTTGAGCTCTTGGGACTGACTGGTTCGAGACAGGAACAAACCCTAGCAGAGCTCTAGCGTACCAGTTAGGGAAACGGCTGAAGGTTCTGTGAATTCAAGGAAAATGGAGGCATTAGGGTAACTGAAGTAAGTTTTATCAGTTTGGCCAGCTCTAGACCCAAACACAACGGACAGACCTTTACTTTAGGGCAGAAAGTAATGAGCCAAAATTATTGGGCCTTACACATGTTACATACAAATTTTAAAAGGCATAATTATTAAAACTTTGTAATATATTTACTAACAATGTCAAAATATTTTAATTAACTAATATTTGGCTTGTGAAACTCAAGAGAATCAAACCTAATATATCTGTTCTAGTAAAAGGGATAAAAACCTTGTTGTAAGTAAAGCTTTAGAAAGTAAGTACAGTAGGTTTAGAGTCACTTACATGGAGTAGAAATCGTTACTTGAGCTCTTGGGACTGACTGGTTCGAGACAGGAACAAACCCTAGCAGAGCTCTAGCGTACCAGTTAGGGAAACGGCTGAAGGTTCTGTGAATTCAAGGAAAATGGAGGCATTAGGGTAACTGAAGTAAGTTTTATCAGTTTGGCCAGCTCTAGACCCAAACACAACGGACAGACCTTTACTTTAGGGCAGAAAGTAATGAGCCAAAATTATTGGGCCTTACACATGTTACATACAAATTTTAAAAGGCATAATTATTAAAACTTTGTAATATATTTACTAACAATGTCAAAATATTTTAATTAACTAATATTTGGCTTGTGAAACTCAAGAGAATCAAACCTAATATATCTGTTCTAGTAAAAGGGATAAAAACCTTGTTGTCTCTTGAATGGTTGAAAGGAGACATGAATTTCCGTCTTTTTATAAAGTTTTATTGTAATTTATAGAAATTCTTAGGAAAAAAAAATGAAAAAGAATCTTCTTCTGACTATTCATATTCTAAAATGACAATGATCTTTTTTGAATATTCATTTATGCACGTTTCCATAAAATAATTCAGAACTCTAACTCTATTTGTGTCATAGGTACCCAATAGACAGTTTAATGGATAAAATATAAATTTTATTTATTTATATATGAGAATTATTAGAAAACCATAATTACCAAATGTTTGGGATAACATAACTTAAAAAATTGTACTATAGACAATTGTAGTATTATTATAAATGCTAAATATGATATAAAGTAATATAGTAATTTAGATAACATATTCCATTAATTAAAATATCAAATTTAAATAACTATTATTCAAATATTTTAAAAGATACATATTTGAATACTAATCATAATTTTAAAAATCATATTTTTCTCATAAATTTAAGAATATAATCCCTTAAATAAAAATACAACTCCTATATATTTAGTTAAAACTATATTACTTGAGTAAAGAAATATAGATTTTGTTTGACTAACCTACATCGAGACTAATCTACTTCAGAAGTGTTTGTCTTAATATGTTATTAAATTTCACTTCTCTTGAATAAATGGAGTTAATTTAACATAATAGAACTCATGATCAAATCATTGTTTACAATAACTTTTTTCTAAATAATTATAGTTTAAATTGCAATAATTGATAACCACATCCAGTTTTCATTTATATATATATATATATATATATATATATATATATATATATATATATATATATATATATATATATATATATGACTCATTTGTAATTGACAAAGTTGACCTCAGACTTGAACTGCACAACTCTGCACAAGTGAGGAAAATTGACCATTCACATAAGAGACGCGTGATTGACACGCTCTACATAGTGGGAGTGGGAATTGTTTAGCCTGCTGCATTAAGTCCTCTCTTTCCGCGAAACAGCACGTGTCAACGCGTCATGCTGAGCTGGTTTCATTGTGCTACGTGGCGTACTCCTAGCGGTTGAATGCACAGATCCCATCCCAGCCGTCAGAACCATCATCCAACAACACATATACTACTTGAAGGTTCACGCTGTCCATTCTCTTTCTCTCTCTTTTCTCACTCTGACCCAAATGGAATTTTAGAGAGAGAAACTAAGGGTTGGTTCGGTTGCCACCACCACACAGGTAATAATCCCCTTTCCAATTTCACTCTTTAACATTTTTTTTTTCTCAGGTAAATTATTTTTGTCTTTTTCTGTTCATAAAAAAAAAAATTCAGAAACTGTTTCTTGTTGTTGCAGTTGTTGTTAGTCATGCTAGTGTGTAAGTGGAAGCTGATACTTGGTTGCTATGTTTTGAATTTGTGTTGAAAATTTTGTGGTTCGGGTTTTTGGGGTCTGCATGTGTGACAATTGGTTTTTGGGGTCTGCATGTGTGACAATTGCGATTTGGTTGGTTTTCGCTGGGAATATTTTGGGTTGACTTCCGATTTGAGGCGTCAATTCATGAGTTTCTTTAGTGTTTTGAGACTTGGGGTTTTGGGTTTTGACTTTTTAGCGGCTTTTGGTTTTGGAGGTTATGGATTGTGTTGAAGGTAAATTCTTTTGATGATTCGAAAATAACTGGAAACATGCAACCATAGAAAATGATCAAAGAGATTTTTCTTTAGTACTAAAAAAAGGATTTACTAATCAGGTTTTAGAACTGAGGAAGAAATGATGTTTTTGATTTCTTTGATTAAAGTAATTTTAGTTTGTATAAATTAGGCTATTTTGGTGTGAGTAATGATTATTGTAAAAGCTAAAAAATGGATATGGATGAAATTTGAGCTTCCTCTAGATGACCGCCTCAAGGGTGGAGCCTGAGAAATTATGAATATAGACTAGACTAATTAATTCAAACTTGAATCTAATATTTTGTAAATTTGTTTTGTTTTTTAAGTTGTGCATGCAATTTTACACAACTATTGTGATCTCCTTTAGGCTTGTTTGCTTCTTGGTGAATAATTGTTTGGTGAGAGATTTTATTGTTTTTGTACTCTATGTTTTGAAAGTCTTGTATGCTTCTAAATTTTGATATAAAAAGCTGTTTGCTTTCTGTGTAACTTCTTTTTATTAAAAATTCTTTATGTTTTTTTTCTACTGACTATTATATAATTGGAAATTTAGATTTTTATTCTCTTTTTGTGCAACAGCCTCTGCTGCTTTGACTGTGTAGAGGGACCTTGGTTCCCACAGATGTGCCCAGAGCAAGATTGTTGCACCTACTGTAAGCACAAATCAAATGCCATCCCTAAAAATGAAGAGCAAAGTAAGCGTGAGCTGTTTAACAGAAACAAAGGATCTTCATGTGTGTTCGAAGTCAAAAGTTATATCCAAAAGCCCATGTTCTAAAATCATGGTCTCTACACAGAAGACTGAAATAGAGACTACTTACCTAGATGGTAGGAGCCAGTTCCCAATCTGTCTCCGAGACTACTTTCTTAGTATCTATTTAATTTCATTTTTATTTTGCTAATCAGTGTCTTATCAATGATTTCTGCATTTTTAACTTTGTTCTTCTTCTTTCAGCTTACCTTTTGCTATTTTTAACATAATATTATATAATACGCTACTGACTTAATCTTTCATGTGAGGACAAATCGAAGCATCACATGAATTTATGATATTGAGATTTTCTTTATTATGAATAAGTAGTGACTTTGTATTGCTCATAATTTAAGTTACTGCACAATTCTTGCTGATCCATCTGATCAATTATTATCTTCACTTGTTTCTTAATTAAGAAAACAAATGATGTGTGAAATACACGAGTTTTGACATTCTACTAGGAAAGAAAAATTTAAGAACATCTCAATATTTCCTTGGGATGTAGATCCTCATGTTAGTTTTTCAATTGACCATGTCATGTGAGAAAATTGAAGACGTTAAGGCCCTCCTGCAATGGGTGCTACACCCCTACACAGGGACTAAGAAATTGTCTTATATAATGTTAACCATCACATGGCATAGTCATGTGGAAAATTCCGGTGAGAATATCTAAATCCTTGCCACAGACGAAAAATGGGAAAAAGAACGATATGACAAAAGCAGAGAGACCCAAAAGTGAAGCTACTTTTCCCATAAGGTAGTCTTTACCTAGATAATATGGATTACCACTCTTTCCCTTGGTCATCTGAGTCATTCTTCTGAGCCACATAAACGAGGATGTACGAAAGATTGTTCTCTGTCATACTAATATGGATTTATGATCTGAGATTAATCTTAAAATTTGGCTTCTGATAAGCCCTTTTATGAATTCTGAACTGTAAGCTTCAGGACTCTTCTTTGTCATAAATTCTTTCTATTTGTAATGTGTTGGAATCTTTGATCATAGTTTCCATAGTGCAGCTGTACTGCATCATTAATGTACAGCTAATTAAACCATTATTTGGGAGCTTTCTAAAAGTTTTAATGTTAGATTATGGAACAGATAAAATTGTTATGGTGAGATTCATTTGGTATAACAGAACTAGTTCTTGATCTTTTGACTGAGTAGAGTGGGTCAACTATAGAACTTTGTATCCATTTCTTCCTGTTGTTTTTTACACAATCCGTTCTTGTGCTGCAATAATGTGATTATTTTCTGACTACGTACAATCTCAATCTCCTGATTCATGGGATTGTGCTTAAATTATTTCAATTATTCACATTTGATAGTTCTTACGCTTTCTGTAGTTTCCTCAAGGACACAGCCGAAAGACATTGCATGCGATCAATCTATTGACAGCAAAGAATTTCTGGATACAGAAAAGTCTGAATCCGAGCACCAATTTTCTGTTTGTTCTTCTGTCCTGGAAAAAATGGTAGAGTTTGATTTATTGGCTTTAGACAATTGTTTTTTGAAAGTTCACTTCTTGTTTAATACTTACTTTTTTTGTCAATGCTTTGTGTATCTTTCTTATATATTCTAGTTTAGTAGACAAATGAGAAACAGGGAGAGGAATAAAGTAAAACCATACACTTGTTTGGAACTAGTTTGGACTTAAAAAAATGAGCTAAATTAGAATAAGTTTATTGAATTACTGTGGAATATTAAACACGTCTAGGATTGTAGAAGTGTTATCTGACTTTTGATGGTTGGCAAGCACCTCGTGGACAACTTAATTTGGTATGTACAGTAACTAGATATATCCGTGCTATATTATGTATATCATTCTCTCCCAGATAATTAAATTATGCCTTTTCCTAACTATTGGATATTTCTAGGAGCTCTAGTTTTGGTTACAGTGAGAGCATGGAGAAACTACTTCTAGAAGCTTTGATTGTAACTTGACTTTCCTGTTTAAAATTTATGTTATGCATGTGATATCTGAACACACTGAGAGGAGAATAAAGGATGATTGGTCCGGGATGTGATGCTTCAACTCAATATGGAAGCTAAATACTTTTCCTTGACATTTTAAAAATAATAGTAGATTTTTATGCTAATGTTCATATCTTGTCAATCATTACTCTATACCTGTATCCATGAAATTCGAACTTTTTTATAATGCCCAACTGACAATTCGTTCTCTTTTTTCTAGGAACTAACCAACCCCTGTACAGCAAGCTTAGAAACAATCTTTTCTCCTGCTTTTGAGCCCATTGAAGACCAGTCACAACATTATACTGAAAAAGATGCAGGTATGAGACATGAGAATTGTGACTTTCTTATGTGGTCACTGACTAACTTTTGATCTTGACCGTCCATGTACATTATGTGATCTAAATTTATAGTTCTCACATTTTCAAAATGGGAATGTACTTGTTGTGTATGCTCTTATACATATTTGAATGGGAGTAAAGGGATGAAAGCATAAAGGGAGCGAATCTCAACCCTCACAGGATAGTAATAACATAAACATCCATCATTTTTTGTAAATAAAGTTGTTCGAAATGAATAAAACTTTTGTAGGGACTAAAGAAAACATTGCATTGTTTTAAGAGAATAAAAACAAATTTAAACCTTGAAACAATCTTCGGTGTGTGTGTATATATATACACACACACACATAGATAAATAGATAGATAGATAGATAGATAGGTATGAATGGGAGTTATTCAAGAATGATAAACTAGAACAATAAATATCAACGTTCTTAAAGTGGACTGGTTATTGACCCGGTAAAAACCTTGATTCAAGATTCAATGCTTGAACTGGTACTAATAAAATTTATATTTGTGGTATTTTTTGTAATAAAATAGCATAAAAAGTTAAAGAAATAAGGATTTTCAATTTTAAGTTAATATGAATGACTACATTACATTTTAAAATAATTGAAAATAATTTATACTCATGTGAAATTGTTAAATATACCTGTTTATTTATCTTAAAATGTTACAGATTAAAAATAAAACTTAAAAATTGAAAAAAAAATGAAAAACCGGTTTAAAATGTTTTTGGAGCTGTTTGACTGGTTCTTTTCCGGTTATGTGATGCTTCGATTTTTCTTCAGACCATTCTGGGTTGTTTCAATTAGAACAATTTCCACTGTTTAAACAAAAATTGATAAATTAAATATAGATCATTTGCTAATATTTAAATAGTCTAAGATTCAAAATATATCCACAAGACCTTTTAAGTGGTCATGTGACCACTTATGAATTTTTAGTCTCGACCATCCCTGCATGTTTTTACACTTCATTTGCCCATGTTTTGTAGTTCTTACATTCTTCTAATAAGAACTGCTTTCGTTTTATCTCGAAGTGTGTATTTATATATTTGTTTATAGGGTAGGAACCCTGAATCTTCATCCTCAATTGATTGCACCATTATAGAATCTGCCACCTTCTTCACTATTGGCTAGGTCATTTGGGTATAAAAGAAGTCAAAGAAAATGATTCCTTATCAGTCCTCATGTATAGTACTTGGAGTGTTGAGCATGTTAGCTTCGAAACATGTATGCTTTGTTTTCCCCGAAAGTGTCAAGTCACAAGCTCATGTTCCTTTGGATGTTTTTCTTCCTAATATATGGGTTCCAAGTCATATCACTTTTGTTTTGGGACTTAGGTATTTTTCTACCTTCATTGATGAATTTTCTAGATGCATGTATAAATATAGAAATATCAGGATTATTTGGTTTGAATATTTTTATTAAGGAAACTTCAAATTAGTTTTGGTGGTTCTGTTTGTGTTGTGCATAGAGTGATAATGCTAAAAAGCACTCCTTTTAATTCTTTTATGTTTAGCAATGAAGTGATACATCTTTCTTCTTGTCTTCATACCCCTCAAAGAAATGGTATCATTGAATCTAAACTCCTTTATTATGGAAATTGTGTATATTTTTTTGTAAGTAACAATTATCCCTTGAAAATTTTAGTAATATTTATATATTATTTTAGTAATATATGTAAAGAATATCTTCCGCTATTCATGACCAGATACCACATTCTGTACTGTTTCCTAACGAACCCTTGTTATATTACTCCTTGGGTTTTTGTCACTTGCTTTGCATATGATCTTACTCTTGGGTTTTTTGTGAGTTAATGTCCTATATATGACCCAATTCTGTATTTGATGCTGCTTAAGAATTTATGTAACTGTGAGATAAGGCCTTCATATTCTTACAGGTTTTATTATTTAAGATAGACAGGTTATACAAAATCCAGTTTTTCAATTTCCCTTTAGTCCAGTAAACTCAAATAGTTAGGATTGATTACTATTAAATTATCAATTTCTCTTTTGGCCACCAAATCTGTAGCTATTTTCTGCATCGAATAACTTATTGATTTACTGTCTACCAGTCATTTTGTTATTTAGTTTCAGGGACATGTACGGGCAATAATATATAGGAATGATTTTTTAAAATTTCCCAGACAATCGACAAACAGTTTGCCATAATCCAAAGTCTGTTACCTGGGACTCCAGTCACAAAATACGATATAATTTAAATTATTAAATCGTTCCATAAGAAATTTTCCCTATGCTATGCCAACAATTTCTGTTGCATCCATACACCAACACTCTGCATTTGCTTACATATCATGCAATTATGGCAGGGTGTTGGAAGCTTTGAATTCAACATTTCAAGATTTTTTTGTCGGGAAAATTGAATATAGGAGTTAGTGGTGTTTGTAGGTCATAGTTTTAAATCTGAAGTAGTCATAGTAACAAAAGAAGATATGCATGATAGTCATAGCATACTGGTTAGGGACCTTTACGACTGTTACAAAATTTAAAATAAGATACATAAAAAAACAAACAGAAAGTCTTGCAAAGACATGAATGGCAGCCCAAATACTGGCACCAGTTAAAGAATGCCCACAAAACCAAAGTCTGTGCACCTGACTAAAACAAGAATTTGAGGCCCTAAAAAGAAAGTGGTGAAATACCCCTATGATTGAACTTGCAATATTTTGGCTTAAAATTTCTACATTGTAAATTAGTGAGATTTACAGTCCAACACAATTTCCTAGTGGACCAAATTAGTTAGATGTCTTTGATTCTTAAGTTTCTCTTTTAGATTGCACTGCCTGCATCACAATGTATGGGTCTTACCTCCTGATTATTTGATTGTTATCATTTATGGGCTAACTACCTTGGTTCTATTTTAGGGAGCATTAGTGATCCAAACTTGGAAGGACTGGGAGCTGATGAGGGAAGAACCATATGTGGTTATGAAACATGTGATGTGTCTGACTTTTACATTTCTGACATGATCATTACAAGCTTACCCTTTGGTGGAAATTCCTTTGATGATGATATCAGTGAAACCAACTGTCTATCTGATTATGCATCTGCTGAGCCTTCCATGTTTACTGCATCTGAACAGTACATGATCCTGCCTGCTCTTGAAGATGATATTAAAGTTGGCTGTACTTCTGATCTCATATCATTTGAAGAAACTGTGATGGTTCGAGAAAGTGCCAGTTTGTATTCGGCAATGGGTCAGATCTGCAACCAGGAGTCAGATGTTAAAAGTGACTTGGATAAATCAGAGTGCTTTGATCCACAATCATTTATCAAGAATCTACCAGATCTATCAGAAATAGAAGTGAATGGGCAGCCAACCCTAATTCCTAAGCAATCTCCAAGAAGAAAATCAATAACTCTAGTGCTTGATTTAGATGGTAAGAAAATAAATTGGCATTTCTCCCACAGAATTAATAATCAATAATTATTAATATAGCATTGAGGTAAATTGACATCATTAATTTAAATGATGTTTATGATCAATTCACCATTCCTTATTCATTATGATTATAAGTTGCTTTTGATGCATGACACCTTTTTTCACTTTATAATTGTTATTTATACAGATTGGCCTCTATCATAAAAATGTCACTTTACTTTTGCTTAAGAATAAAATTTAGATGATTTATCTTCGGACTTTTTAATGCTTTAGCTCAAAAAAGGTATCCATGTGAATATATTTCTGTCCATGACATGGTAAAGCTTATTATTTTCATCTAAGTTGTCAAAAATAATAATTTTTTCTAGAAAAACAATTTGCAAATATCAGATGCATATGTAAATATGGATATATGTTATACATTTATTGGCAAGGAATAACATGGATATATGTTATACATTTATTGGCAAGGAATTTCTTTCGTTGTTGAAATCATAGTCACAGGATATAGGTAAGAAGTAAAAGAGAATAAAAAAATAGAAAAATGTAATCCCAAATTGATAGGTGTGTTGTAAAATACAACTTACTAGCAGCTTAAAATAGTATGATCCATGATTGATAAGGTGTGATGCAAAATACTAACTAATACATATATTACTATATTTAGGTTAAGTGCTAAAGCCCAAGCCTACTCTAATACAATTATACACTAAGACTCCTAATTCTAATTGAATAAGGAAATAAATTATGAAATAACATCGGAATTTCTTTCTTTAATTGCTCAATTAACTGACTATTAAACATACTTTTCGAAACTCTGGGATAGAAATAGTTGGTTGAATAGAATTAATGTAGAAATTAAAAGGTGTTTGATTAAAGAAGAATGAAGATGAGCTGAGGAGAGAGATAGAGAGATGAGTAAAAATAGGTGACAAATAGTATAATGTCTCAAATAAAATTATTTCTTCTCTTCTCTTCCAGCAAACACACCATATCATTTTTATCCTCCAATGTCCTTACCTTTCCTCTCAACCAAACAGGGGCATATTTGACTGATTTCTTTAAGCATCTCTACTGGGATATTTATCTGTTTCATTCATACAAAGCAGATTTATCATTTTTCTGAATGTTTTTGAAATATTTACGGTTGAAAATGCTTTTTACCTAGCCATCTGTTATGTTTTCTTGTATCCAGAAACGCTTGTTCATTCTACACTGGAACACTGTGATGATGCGGATTTCACTTTTGGTGTTTTCTTCAATATGAAAGAATACACGGTGTATGTGAAACAGAGGCCTTATCTCCATGCATTCTTGGAGAGAGTATCAGAGATGTTTGAAGTAGTTATTTTTACTGCCAGCCAGAGCATATATGCAAAGCAACTACTTGATATATTGGATCCTGATGGACGATTTATCTCTCGTCGCATGTATCGAGAATCATGCCTTTTCTCAGATGGAAATTACACAAAAGATCTTACTATATTAGGTGTTGATCTTGCAAAAGTTGCTATAATTGATAATTCACCTCAGGTATGTAATCCGTTCCTCACTTTTGTTGGTTCAACTATTTTCTTCAGTTCCCAAGTTTTAAGTAGTTTGCAATATCTGTTTAATATTCAACTCTGACCACAATGTTATTTTGTCTCTGAGGGTAATTAAAAATATTTCACTTTTCTAATTGTTGTAAATATTAGAAGATTTTCCAAAAGGCACATATAAAGTAGGTATGTTAAAAGCTTCACAAGTTATCATTTGGGCTCCTTCAGCGAGCACTAGATGAGCATTGGGCTTTAACATTTGCCAAGACAATAATACAATAGAAGAAATTTGAGATTACTTACAATGAGTTTATAATAACTTAATAACCTTGTGTTGGGTGTTTGGATGTAAGGTAAAAGAAGGGAAATTTAGTCGGACCTTGTTTGGAAGTTTTTTAATAAGAGAAGGGTGGAGGAAGTCTTCTTCTTTCCCCCGCATAATTGGGCTGGGGTTGAAGGCTTTATTTTAAAGAGAAAAATAGTCCTCATTCTCTCCTTTAAATCCCTAAACATCCATACAAGAGGAAATAATTCTCTTCCATCTCCTTCTCTTAACTCTCCATCTCTTTCCCTACTTAGAAACGCATAGAGGCTCGCATCACCCCATGGGGTGATGGGGAGATATTATTTTCTTTAATGAATATTCTTGGGTGTTAATCCTTCTATTCTTATATAATGCATTTCAGGTTTTCCGGTTGCAAGTGAATAATGGTATTCCTATAAAGAGTTGGTTTGATGATCCATTAGATTGCGCACTGATGTCACTACTTCCCTTTCTTGAGACCTTGGCTGATGCTGATGATGTCCGTCCTATCATTGCAAAGAGATATGGTAACAAAGAATAAGGTTTCTCATTAGACCAAATTTAGCTGATCTTCTTTCTTCTAGGATTAAGAAAAAATTGGCCTCTAATTAGATGCTAAAGCCTCCTTTCTATTTGAGTTTGAGATGAATTAACCTATAAAATAAACTATTGGTTATCTTATTGTTGAGTCCAGAATTGGTTCCCCTTTCTTCTCAGTTGACAAATGTGGAGTTCTGTGTTTCTCTCAAAAGGTAGTTGTAGCAACCATCTCTTTGTCTTCACTTCCTCATGTTAGTCTTTGTACAGTAAAAGTTTGAATATTCCGTGGGGGTGTACATGAAGTTTATCATATTAAGGAATATAGTTCTGAAAGTTACATATTTCATTTGTGTTTGATATGCAAGGCCAATCAATTTTCATGCGTGCTGTTAGAAATGGAACCTTTTATTAATCTTTTAATCTTTTTATTATTGTCATATTCTCCTTTAATATTATGATTCAAGTATTTTCTTATGGATATTGATTGATGAAGTGTGTAATTTGTCGTCTAAAGAGACAATTTTAGTTTGATATATTAAGAAATACTGAACTATTTGTCCAGGAACAGTTAAAATAGTAGGAAAAACTGAGAAAGTACAATAAATTGAAAAGGGGTAAATTTTAGAGCTGAATTTATAAAATCAAGTTAACAGTTCTATGAATGAGATTGAATAGTATTTATTTATTAATCTTTCAAACAATAATTATCATCCATTGCCAACAAATTTGAAACATACAAATATATGATCATAGATATGAAACATCAACAAGTTCGTGAGAATAATTGGATAGTATAGTTGTGAGGATAATAATGTATGATGATAATCTTGTTTCATTTATGGTTTCAGTTACTTTAATAGTATAGTTTTGAGGATAATTATGTATGATGATAACCTTGTTTCATTTAAGGTTTCGGTTGCATTTTGAAACTAATTGCAATATACGAATGCCAAAATAATCCCTTTCATCATCTAAACATCCAGATAATTAAGTATTTAGTTCATCGTCCTACTGTTTATGATTCAATAAAAAAGTTTTCCTGCATCCGCTTTTCCTTTGTTTAAATATTAAGTAGATTGCAATGCTAGCCCAGGAGATATGATATACATCTTTGATTTAGGTAGTATTTAGACCAACTCTTTTATTTTATCTTCTCTTTGAATTAAGTTTGGAACATTTTCTTTAAAGAGCTCTCAATAGTTATTTTATTTTTAAAAAGCTAGGTGAAGGTATTTTCAAAACAAGTTGTCATTTCCTCTCTCTCCCTCTCCTATCAATTTCTCTGTACCCACTTTCTATCTCGTCTACTCCCCTGTCTTTCTCTCTCTTCCTCTGCTCTTCTGCCATCCCTCTCTTGAGGCCTCTTTTAAGCTATAAAAAAATTGAAAATTTCCAAACAACTAATTTATTTTTAGAGCTCTTATTTTGAGCTTTAACATTAAAGTAGTTCTTAAGCTTTAATATAAAGAAGAATGTTGGTTTAAACACAGCCTTAGTTGACTTTGTTTCAATTTATAACCTTTAATTTGATTTTATGTAAATAAATAGCTTTCCTTTAGGAGATTTCCGTACATAATGTAATCCGGACCTTATCTGTAGATTCAGCTCAATTTTTTCTTATTTTGAATTCTCTTTGTATCTATATATATTCATGTATCCTGTGCAGTTTAATAGATCAGAAATGTACATATTCTTTAGTCCTTTCCTCTATTCTGAAGGCTAGCTACACATCTGTGCCAATTTATGTCATCTAAATATTCATATGACCCAAGTTACTTGCTGAATATATTGAAAATCAAGTCGTGGTTTCATATTTCTCGATTTTTCAGTTCCATCCTGGGTTAAATATCCATATTATGATAGGCATAGATATGTATTTGTTAAATGTGTCGGGCCCATCCCTTTATTGTTTCTGTTCAATCTTATGATGCCATCTGGCTGGGTTGTGAAAATAATAAAAAAATAGATAAGGATGAGGAATGAGAAAATCTTTAGTCTGGGCTTTCACTTAAGGGTACAAGTTCGGACTATATTAAGTATATTCTTTAAAACTTTTTATTAAATGGTTTTGTTAGGTAACCACCTTAGCAGTATGGTAGGTTAGTTACTAAGTAGTTAGTTAGATTCAATAGTTTGAATATGTCATGTTGCCCATAAATAAGAAGGAAGAGAGAGAAATAGATCATATTGTTGCCTGGGAGAGGAGGGCCTATTGGCGTTGGTAAATTTGATGTAGTTCTTTCCTGTTCTTTTCAGTACCTATTGGAACTGTGGGTATGAAAATTTTGAAAATGATTCCAACTTTTGATGGAAAAGAGACCTATTGTTGGCCAATAAATGTCTAGAGAATATTTTGAGGCCATGGTGCTAGAAAAGGAGTTATCTTAGGCTGCAATGACATTACTGTGCTCAATCCGAAGAAACAGAGTAATTAAAAGGGAAATTTGCTTTACATTTATGAAGGCAGCAGTCAAAAGACTTCATCCATCCAGGGAGTGCTTTTGATTAATAGGATTGAGTTTGGGTGGAGGAGAACCATGGGAGCCAAGAAACGGATTCAAGAATGTAGATACAAGGGTGAAAATCAGGAACGAGAAGAGGCAAGCTATGGTGAATTAGAACCAGCAGCAAAATCAGAGTTCTATAACTTTAGTCAAGGTTGTTGGTAGAACATCAATGGGGAGGAAGCAAAAAGAACAAAGAACAAGAGTCATTTAGCAAATCAGTTAATTGAGAATAAAAGAAACCTTAGTAAGAGCATGGACGAAGAAGATTTGAGAGATAGTAAATCCCTAAGAGTACTAGTTAACCTATCATCAGCTTGTAGGAGCTCAGGCACTAGTGCGTAAACCACTGCTTCAACCACCAGACTCAAAAAGCTTCCGTTTAGGAGGATGGGTTGTCATTCTGTCACATGCCCAGATTCCATCATCAGAATGGCAAAGGACACATACGGTGACTGAAATAGACGGAGAGATTGGATTTGTCTTGCTTATCCAAAGCATTGATATGTGGGGATATGGTCTATGTTACCTTGGAAATGAAGAAGAGGGTTGAGAAGGAAGTGTTTCTGGTGGCCCGAACATTAACTCCATTCATGAGGTAACAAGAGTTAAAGGCTTAGGTAATCTCTAGCTCATTGACCAAGCTGTACTACCATAACTGTACTATCAAAAGACGGGGGTGGTTGCTGTCGCACAACCTCATACCAGTAGAACACACTGGAAGAGCTAACCCCAATTCATTAGCCTGATTAGTCAAGCCCATATTTATATGATATATTTGTTCTATTGTTCCAAGCCCAGTACAGTTGCATTGGTTTCTTTTTGGCTGTGTGTGCAAATGGAGCTTGTAAGCTGAGCTCTTTTTCTGATTTAATGGGCCAGATCCAACAAAAGAAAGTAAAGGGTTGCTATAGTTATCATCTTGTGCCACTTGCCTTGGTGCAATTCGGAAGGGAGTCAGAATCTCAGTCCTGTGCTGGGCCATTGATACTTAGTTTCACTGCCAATGATATTACAAAAACAGATCATTGGAGAAGAATAGAGGTATTCAACTATTTGTATTTGACGAAGAATGGTTTGATTTGATGATATGTATTTTGGGGCTGCTGCAGGGGTGGGATTTGGCTTGGTTGTCGTACTTCAAATAATTGGTTACCCTGCTGGAACTTGCAGCTGTAAGCGATTTCATCTTGAAGACAATGTGAATGCTTTTATTTTTGGATGGGAGTATTGTTAGATGACCCGGATTTGCAGTTAGTTACAATAGATTAGTTACCCATTAGTTAATTACAAGAGTTAGTTAGATTGTCTGAATAAGGCATGTTGCCTATATATGATGGGATGGTTAGAAATAGATCATCTTGTCATATGAGAGGAAATTATGGCCTTTGTCATTGGGAGGTGCTGACCCAAGAAGTTCGATAGTTTGTCTTTTATTCTGTTAATTGGGGAGTGGGGAGTTCTTCCTTATTCTTTCCATTAAAAATACCAGGACTCAAGACCAAGATCATTCACTAAATAAAAAGGTTGACTGTGCAAGAAATGGCTGAATACACTTTTTGAGACTTCAATGCTTGAAATATTTTGGTAATCAGATGGAAGAAAGATAGAGAATTGCTCTTAACCTGATAATGTTATTACACTTGCATTTAACTATTAACTGGTTAATAAAAATTATTCATTTGGTTTCTGAAACTTATGGAAAAATTAATTGTCAAGAATGGTATATCAAAATTTTGAATGAGGGATGCTTATACTGTCTTTAATTTTGAATGTGCATCATCATTGTAAACATATTTTGGCCACTATCAGGTCTGAGTTGGAAGTCATCATCCTTGATAATTTCAATTGAGTTGTCAAGATTTGAGAGGTAACAAACTAACTTCCCCGCATTTTCCATTATTTCTTTAAACTTCAAACTAACTTGTTATAAATTTCCATTCAAGATTATCCTGTAATGCTTATCTTGATAACTAGACCATTTCCTTCATATGTAGAAAGACATTTATTGTCATAGAGGAAAACAGTTGGCATAGGTGGAAGGAGAACAATATAATTTTGTAAACATCCTTAGTATCACACACTTGACTGTACTGCTATATACTTACTAGAAATGAATTTGCTTTTATCATCCTCTATGATGGTTCACGGGTGATATAAGAAGTGTCATTTATTAGGATTGCCATTGGTGTATATTAGAAAAACGTAAGTTAAGATTGAATTACCTGTGTGACAATGAGTTTGCTTCAATGGTTTACAAAAGGATAAGATATCCCGAATGCTGACAGCTGGAGGATGTTGAATGTTGCTTGTAGTTTTGTATCTTACGATATAGTCTATTAAGCTTAAATGTTTCAGGCAACCGTATAGTGTAAGCCTCTCTAGAATATCAACCTATAAGCCAACCTTAGTAAAGAGGACTTGTTTGAGGTAATCTGATATAACAACAACAGGAGGTGATATATTTTAAAAGGACTAATATATTATTTATCATTATACCATCTGTATGTGATCAGAATGGAAATACTTGAAGTATCTGTTTCTGTGCATATGATATGATATATATGCTTATGTTGTTTATTCTAAAAGAGAGCTGATTTTATGACAGTTTTTAATCTGTCCTACAGTCCTTTAGGTTTGGATTAAAAGTTCATAGACTTGGCCTGTCTTAAATAGCTGACTATCACTGTTTTAATGATTGTCTGCTATTCCTTGCTATCTTCATATGCTTTCATGATTTTGCATCCATTGCCTGCAGGTATGTGAAGAAAATTTTATTAGATTATCCCTCTAATGGCTGTTTAATAGGTATGTAAATTTTGATTACACAAGGGACCAGAAGATATATATGTTAATTATCTTGCCATAATATTTTAACCATGTTTCACCTTTGTTATCTGAAGCAAGGTGGTGTGTAAAGGTGTAAAATCTAAATTGGAAATTTTAGGACATTGTTATTTCCCTGTCCATTTTTCATTCTTGTCTCTACAATTGGCTGTAAACCTATGTAAATCCTAGGAAGAAGGTTGTTAAAAGTTTTTTGTTTTTTTTATTCTTTTGATCTTTAGTTGAATTAGAATATGGTCACTTAATGTGATATTTAACATACTACGTTAGCATGGTTTGTTTATTTATTTCATGGGTACTTGAAATGGTTTATTATGTATTAAACATTTAAAGAATTTGAACTTTGGGACCAAGAATTATGATAAAAGTTGATACTGTTATTCAAGAATTATCAAGACTGTTTTTATGTATCAAATTTAGATGATGTAGCAACCACAAGAGATAAAAGAAAGTAAAGTACTCAAAGAGATATAGGCTGTAGCTCTAACACAAAATGAGTCTTACAACAAACGAGTTTTCAAGGAAGTTGAATTTCACTGAAAAATAGTCGTTCAAAATGTTGGTAGTTGAAGGACTAAATATCATGCGTGCAGGGTATCTCTGTTGCATCTACATATGAGGTGGTAAAATTTTTTTGAACTCTATTACTATGATTGGCTTGGTTTCCGTGTTGTAGTATTATTTTAGTTTGGAGAGTGTTGGATTGATTTTGCATTGCTGTGTTTGGATATAATGATTATTTAGGTTTAGTGTGGAGAGGAAATGAGTAAGTACTCATTCAATTCGTTTGTTTTTTTTATCAGTTATTGAAATTAATAAACTATAAAATGATTTTTTAATTTTATAATTCTATATTTTTATAATTTTAAATATTCAAATCTCTAAAAGATCTAAATATTTAAATTAATTTTAATTTTTAATGAAATGACTTGGATGTATATATTTTAAAGGAAATGTGACGAAAAAGACTTCGCTCATTTTAAAAGACTAAAAAACCAAATTTAATCAAATAAAATTTAAATTTTCTATAAGAATCAGAAGATCAAGAAAATTTTAGTCTATTCATTATTTTCCAAATAATGTACACTAATTTGTCTCGAAACAAAATCTTTGAATAATAAGTTTATTTCAAGTACCTGTGTATAGGAGTGATTCATCTTAAAATTAACACCAAAACTTTTCAAATCACTGTTCTTGATTTTACAATAAATAAAATGTTAGTAAGGATTAAATATATATATAAGATTTTTAGTGCACCTATAACCCTTTAAAACAATTTTAAATCCTTATTAAGGCTGTGTTTCTTTTGTTGGATGTACAGAGAATGAAAAAGATGATTAGAAGGAGAGTAGCATGTTCTTATGAAAGTGATATAAAGTGATGAGAGAAGATGATTAGAAGGATTAATTGAAAATTTAATTTTACCATCTATAGTAAAATCAGAAGGTGATATAGTTGGATTTACTAATTATCCTTCCTTATTTAATTTTTGTTACATGTGATGTGATTTAGTGATTAAAATCAATATATGTGATTTTAATTCATTTTCTTAATTCTATGTTAACGATAATAATAATTTATTATAGTTATAATAAAAAATTAGTATTTCTAAAATTATTATTAAAAAGAAAAAAAAAAGTTTCCATGCAAGTTAATTATTTTTTACCTTATATGTTAAATTAATTTTTATACAAAATGTATTGTATCATTTATTTTTTATATATTTTCAAACATTTAATAAAATAATTTTAAATTATTTATATATAATTTTATATTACTTATAATAATAGAAATATTTTGATAATCTAACTTTTATTTTATTAAATGTTTTTTTAATATATTACATCAGTCAATTCAGTCACAAATTTTACTCTCTAATCTATTCTAAAATCACCTTTAAATCATCTTTGAATTACTTAAGAAAACAACATTAACTTCGCCCTTTGGTCATTCCTTTCAAAAGAACAAAGTCTAAATCTCAAGCAATTACAGAGATAATGATATAATTACATGTAATTCTAATCAAGTTATTATAACATAGATATAATTATATAATAACTATTATAATATAAATATATAATTAAAAATTATAACATACATCCTTACATCAAATCAAATAATTTAAGAAACAAAATCACAAAATCAATACTTATTTTTTACCTATATTTCTATTATAAGAAATGGGAATAGGTATTGTGGTGAGGAAAAAAAATCTTAAATCATTTAATTTACATTTCAATTTTAAAACATTATGTTATAGAATTTTCTTCAAAGATTTGTGTATCAAATTGCAAATAATTTATTCTCCTCGTCCGAATAAAACTCTTAACTTTAATTTGTAAAAGTCTTACATTAATTCATGATTAGCAAAATATCTTACATTAATTTTTCAAAAAAAATCATTGACTTTATATCATACAATGTAATCAGCTATCTTGGATATGCTTCTTTAAATTCTTTTCAGAATTCTTTTTGAATAATCATTTAATATAATTTTAGTATAAGTGAACTTTTTGTTAGTGGATATTGAAAGTACTTTTTTATACAACTAAACTCAATATGTAAAATAAGTATGAATTACATAAGGTACCCCATGAGTACATAACATAACACAAAGATGGATGAAAACAGAAGAAATATGAACAAATATTATCTAAGTGATGTGTTAGGATAACAGATTTTGAAGCTATCTGATGTTGTGATCTATATGATATTTATCTACTCATAGTTGAAGTGAGGCAAAATTACCATTTGCTGCAGATTCTGTTACTGAAAACCAATATTCTGCAATGATGCATCATAGTTATAGAATTGCATAACTCCATTGTAATTGCAAAGAGAGGACTCTGGATTGCATTGATTTCCATTCATTGTTGTGATACTTCCTCCAATCATATGTGCATCATGTTGAATATTCCCCCAATGTTGATTCAAACTTTGTATTTCACCAAATTGGTCAAAAAGATTCATAGACTCATCAAGTAGATCAGAAGGCACATCAAATTTATTTGAAGGATTTTCAAGCCCATCAATTTGGCATGCATTGGCTGTATCCACCATCCCTCTGTTCTCTGCCTTCAATCGCATGAGATTTGGATCAAAATTCAGCTTTAGGGATTGAGAACTAGAGCCTTTTTCAAGATTGAATTGGAAAGATGGTGCAAGGTTACAATTAAGTGTGTTCATTGGAGCAAGAAGAAGTTGGTTTTGGAAGATATCCTGCATGAAACTCGGTTGGATTGGGTTTGGAGCAACACAATCTGGTTGAATCAGACATTGCTTGAAATTGATGAATTGTGCTTCATTTTGTTTCTTGCATTTGAACATCATTGTTCGTTGATTACAAGCTTCAAGCTTAGTGTCCAATCCAGCTATGAAATTCTTCAATTCTTCAGCACCAAGGTTGTTGAAGCATGGATGCCAAGTGGGATATTTGATGTCAAGGATCTCTCTTTGAACTTTGGAAATCTCAGTGTCAACCGTGTTCTTCCTAATCTCAAAAAAATTATTGAGATCAAAGTTCTTGGGAATTTTCTCAAACATTATACGCTCATACCTCTGGATGATGGAGTGCATCTCAATGGGGTCTTGGGGCCAAGTCAATGGCGGAGAATCACCTTTGCCATCATATATAATCAAACAAGCTTTCACTCCACACACACTACAAAATTCAGATATTGTCTTCATTAATGCCTTCTTTCTCTTCATCAAAGCTAAATCACGATCTTTCTTATTTGTGATGGGTTTCAAGATCAATTTTGGACGACCCATATTCTGAAACATCAACAAACCAAAACTTGGAATCACAGATTAATTCATGAATTGAATTTTATCACAGATTATAAGGAAAAGTTAGTGAAAATGATTATTATAAACAATAAAGAAAAACGCACCAAAGATTTTCTTGAAGAAAAAGAGAAGAAAGTTCCTTACTTTCGATTTTTGATCTTGGAAACTTCCAACCATGAAACTTGAAAAGAAGCAAATGTAAGGGTTCAATTGGATTGGTACTCATCTCCTTATAAAACAGTGTTAAATCATCATTAAATCTCAAATAATATTATAGACATAATTATATACGTCTTATGTGACTCTGATTACGTATTATTACATAAATATGATTATATATTAACTATTATTTTATAAATATATAATTTCAAATTATAGCACAAATATGATGCATCAAATCTAATAATTTAAGAAACAAAATCCATACTTTTTTTTTGTGTGCAGATACTTCTGTTGTAAGAAACAAAATTCATACTTTGCCTTCCCTTTGGATAGAAAATTTTCCCATCAAACTATTTTCTTTTTTTAAATATTTTTTTTGAAAAAATCCATTTAAATTTATTAAATTCTATTTCTTTTTCTTTTGGATAGAATATTTCAAATATAACTTAGTGGAAAAAATTATTTGACTGGAAATTTTCTCAATCATTATGTTAAAGAAAATCTAAACAAACTATTGACAAATATTTAAGAAGATAATCACTATGAATATTGGCAAAAAAAAATCATAACAAATGTTAATTAAAGAATGTAATTTAAATTTGTCGAAAGATACTCTCCTTGACATTTATCAAAATATAATTCCTTTCTAGTGAACCAATTAAATCTTAGTTTATACGGAACAAAATATATTAGTGATTTACAAAATAAAAGAAATAATCTTAACAACTTAAATAAAATTGAACTCGTATCAATATAAATAAAAAAAAATCCTTAATTGACATTAATAAAAAAAAAATCATCATGCTACCAATATTTTAGTCTTAATTTGGGATGTCAAAAATATCCATACCCGCGGGTATTCGCGGATAAAACCCGTAATGGATAGAAAACGGATATTAAAAATGGATACCCGCTACCCACGGGTACGGGTATTTTTGATACCCGCATGTTAACGAGGCGGGTACAGGTATCATAGTATCCGTACTCGTGGATACCCGTATCCGCTCAACTTTAATTCACAAAAATATCTTATATATATATATATATATATATATATATATATAAACATTCTAATCTAATATTTTATAAACTGCACATCTTATGTTCTTCTGTCTTCATTCTTTCATCAGTATTGGTACGTTATCTTATCCCAAATATACCCCTTGACATTCTTCTCTTTTCCTTCTTTAAAATTAGGCATATACATCAAACCCTATATAGACAGTGAACATTTATGGTATGCTTTTGTCAAATGATGAAATTAAAATAAGAATACTTGGCACGTGACAGTTGGGGTTTATTATTTCTCAGGAATTAACCGGAGAAAGTGGGCTTGTTGATGAAAACACTAATTAAAGGATTTTCATTGTATTGAACGTCATTTTATATTTATTTTTATAATTATTTAGATTTGTATGGATTTGAGTTTGTTTGAACTTTATTTAAAATTTATGATAGTGATGTATTTTATTTTATTTTATTTGAATTTATGATTAAATATTTATTTTTTAAATAATTTTGTAAATACCCGCAAGTACCCGTGGATACCCGTAGATATGAAAAAAATAGACGGGTACCCGCATAACGGATATCCGACGGATATGGGTACGGGTACGGGACGAATATTTATCCAGCGGATAGGGTACGTGGGAGCTATTACTCGTACCCTACCCGTCCCGTTAACATCCCTAGTCTTAATCATGTCGACAAAATTGAAGAGAATATAAGGAAAAACACGAGTTTGAAAATATGAATAATTTTAAAAATTTTATCTTTTAATTAAACTTTAAAATCTTTATTTGAAGTAATTAAATTACTTTAATATGTTTTTTTTTTTGAAATTCTTTATTAGAACATGATATTTTTCTTAAAAATCATTTCAAAAATTTCATACTAATGAATTATTCTCTTCAAATTCTTCATCTAAATCAATAACTCTAGTGCTTAATTTAGATGGTAAGAAATTAAGTTGGCATTTCTACCACAGAATATTAATAATCAATAATTATTAATATAGCATTGACGTAATTTGACACCATTAACTTAAATTATGTTTATGATCCATTCATCATTCCTTATTCATTATGATTATAAGTTGCTTTTTATGCATGACACCCTTTTTTCACTTTATAATTGTTATTTACACATATTGGCCTCTATCATGAAAATGTCACTTTACTTTTGCTTAAGAATAAAATTTGGATGATTTATCTTCGGACTTTTTAATGCTTTAGCTCAAAAAAAGGTATCCATGTGAATATATTTCTGTTCATGACATGGTAAAGCTTATTATTTTCACCTAAATTCTTAAAAATAATAATTTTGCCTAGAAAAACAATTTGTAAATATCAGATGCATATGTAAACATGGATATGTGTTATACATTTATTGGTAAGGAACAAACGCTCGTAAAGGATGGTTTTTTGCTTTCGTTGTTGAAATCATAGTCACATGATATAGGTAAGAAGTAAAAGAGAATATAAAAATAGAAAAATGTAATCTCAAATTGATATTGTGTGATATGGTTTGCTGTAAAATACAACATACCAGCATCTTAAAATAGTATGATCCATGATCGATAAGGTGTGATGCAAAATACTAACTAACATATATTACTATAATTAGGTTAAGTGTAAAGCCCAAGCCTACTCTAATACAATTATACAATAAGATTAGGGATGACAACAGGTCGGACGAGACGAGTTTCGCTACCCCATATTCATTCTTATTTCTGTAGAAAAAATTTATCCTCATATCTAAATCCAACAAGTTTCAAAATTTTGTCTCATCCTTATCCCCATCCCAACAAGATTAGGTATAATTTTGTATCCATACCCGTACACGTTATTTTACTACTTCAATTACTTAAATAGTATAGTTTTTAGGATAGTTATGTATGATGATAACCTTGTTTCATTTAAGGTTTCGGTTGCCTTTTGAAACTAATTGCACCATAAGAATGCCAAAATAATCCCTTTCATCATCTAAACATCCAGATAATTGAGTATTTAGTTCATCATCCTACTGTTTATGATTCAATGGAAAATTGCTCTTGCATCCGCTTTTTCTTTGTTTAAATATTAAGTAGATTGCAATGCTAGCCCAGGAGATATAATATATATATATATATATATATATATATATATATATATATATATATGATTTTGGTAGTATTCAGACCAACTCTTTTATTTTATCTTTTTCTTGAATTAAGTTTGGAACATTTTCTTTAAAGAGTTATAAAAGGACAACGATATTTTAATTTACTTTTTTTGACTCATTTTTAACTCATACTTCAATCACTATTAAATTATCACATCACATTATTTGAAAAAATCAAAATAAATAATTTAATAATAATTAAAGGAGTGAATTAAAAATAGGTCAAAAAAAATTAGTTAAATTATCTTTATTCTTTTTAATATGCTAGGTGAAAGTGTTTTCAAAACAAGTTGTCATTTACTCTCTCTCCCTCTCCTCTAAATTTCTCTGTACCTACTTCCTATCTTTTCAACTCCCATGTCTTTCTCTCTCTTCTTCTGCTCTTCTGCCATCACTCTCTTGAGTCCTCTTTTAAGCTTTAAAAAAATTGAAAATTTCCAAACAACTAATTTATTTTTAGAGCTCTTATTTTGAGCTTTAGCATTAAAGTAGTTCTTAGTTGACTTTGTTTCAATTTATAGCATATTAATATAAAGAAGAGTGTTGGTCCAAACATAGCCTTAGTAGACTTTGTTTCAATTTATAGCATATTTAATTTGATTTTATGTGAACAAATAGCTTTCCTTTAGGAGATTTCCTGTACATAATGTAATCCGGACCTTATTGTAGATTCAGCTCAATTTTTTCTTATTTTGAATTCTCTTTATATATATATATATATATATATATATATATTCATGTAACCCGTGCAGTTTAATAAATCAGAAATGTACATATTCTTTAGTTCTTTCCTCTGGTCTGAAGGCTAGCTACACATTTGTGCCAATTTATGTCATCTAAATATTCATATGACCCAAGTTACTTGCTGAATATATTCAAAATCAAGTTGTGGCTCATGTTTTTCGATTTTTCAGTTCCATCCTAGGTTAAATATCCATATTATGAGGGAACTTCTCCCTACACCTCCGAATCCTTTCTCCTGTACCCCAAAAACATTTTTAATTTCCGCTTTGCCATGAAGAGAGAAAAAAAGTATGTTGCGGATATCGACATCCGCAACATAACCTGACACCGTTGAAATTGTATTGCAGATGTTGACATCCCTAATGCATTTTTTAATTACCATCGTTTTTCAATTTTTTTAATAAAAACATACTCAAATAAATGAAAACAAATTATCAAACCAATATATTAATCTTTATACATATTATATAATTTTTACTGGAACTTATGAATTATAAATTTTATCCCAAAAAATTACATATGAAAAGACCAAAAAAAAGTATGTTACGGATGTCGACATCGGAACATAACCTAACATCCGTTGAAATTGTATTGTGGATGTCGATATCCGCAATGCATTTTTTAATTACCATCGTTTTTCAATTTTTTTAAATACAAACATATTCAAATAAATGAAAAAAAAATTATCAAACCACTATATTAATCTTTATATATATTATACAATTTTTACTGGAATTTATGGATTATAAATTTTATCCAAAAAAAATGAAAAGAAAAAATTACATATCTCTGCTAAGGCCTTACTGTCTTGTGTAAGAACTACCCCTACTCCTTTGCCTAAAGCTTCATGCTCAATTGAAAACGGCCTGGAGAAATCTAGAAAAGCTAAAACCAAGGTTGTATAGCTTGAGCCCCCACCAAAAAATAACCCATCAATTGGTCTTCTGAATTTTTCCCTGCACAACCAAGAGCTCAAATTCTTGTATGTATTCTTCTACTCTTCCCTTTTGTCTAAATGATGCCAATCCCTCACACACCAACCCGCCTTTATTTTCAAATCTCCTCATCGAGGGTTTTGCAAACCCTTTCCAAGGGGTCTTGGAATTCCAGCACCAATATTGGAACCAGTGAACAACATTCCATTCCATACCAATCAATGCCAGCTTTAACATTTCATGAGGCTTGATTTGTTGAACTTCAAAAATATTTCTACCCTTGCAAGCTATCCTAAAGGATATTGCCCTTCAAAAGTAGGTAACTTCCCTTTGTCAGTCCAAGATTGTCTTAAAGACTCCCCTTCAAACCAGCTGACTACTTCTTCTGTGGACTGATCAATACTGAAATATCCCCATCCATAGAATGATTTTTGTGATTACTCTATCTCGAGAAATTCCTTGATAAATGCAACATTCGTCTTTAGATATGCCAATGTCACTCTTTGCTCACTAACTGATTTCTCTAACATTCTCACTTGAATCCTGATAGGAACAATTAGTAATACAGAACAATCAAGATCAATTCTTGATTATTTTTATTGAACAACACTACTTCTGCCAATAGAGTAGAAGCCAAAATTCCATATTACAACTAAGGAAGTTTTGAGAGATCCTCATTCTCCTACCAGGTCCTTTCAGAAGAAAAAAAAAACTACCTTTTTCCTATAACCTCTGACTATTTATAATAGTCAGTTACATGACAGATTAATAGGAATTGTTTGTGTTCTTGTTCTAGTGAATGTATTCTTAGTTACAGTAGTGATCAAAAGTCCCTAAATTGTTGTGAAGGGGTTGTTTGTATTATGTTTTGTTGTGGTATGGTGTGATCTGATATGATGCACCAAAGTTGTATTTGGTTTTCATATCATATATAAAGTTCCAAAATTAGTGAACTCTGTGTATTTGCTTTTTATATATAAACTTGTTCATTTATATGTTTTTTTGGCTATTACACAATGCACATAAATCACACAGAAAAGGATTGTAACTAAACAAGGAAACTTGTGATATATCAGAACATCATAGTTTATATATAAACCTGTTCATTTATATGCTTCCAAAATACTACAAATTAGAACATCAGAGTTTCTCCAAAATACTACAATCAGTTTTGCTCCAAAATACTACATCAAGAGTGTTTCTCCAAAATACAACCACAATAAGTTCTATATAAACCAAATACATCAGATTCAAATTTGTCTTATCTACTAACAAAATATAAATACAAATGGTTTTCATGGTTAACATCATATTCAAATTTAAATTAACATCAGATTTTCATGGTTTCCAAACACGACCCCGCCTATGTTGAAGTTTTGGCCTTATATTGGGTTTGCCACGTGATGGGGGACGTAGTGGTGGAGTTGGTGTTGCAATGGGATGTGCTGGAACTAGTGGAGTTGACTCTTGGGTAGTCCTTGGTTCAGTTGAAGTTGAAGCTTGTGTACAAATCACGACTGGTGGCATATTTGCACCTACATCAGAGTTGGATGGTTGGGTTGGAGGAACAGATTGATCAACAGTTGACGATTGGGTTGGAGGCACAAATTGTTGACTTGACAGATTTTGCCCTTCATCAGAAGTTGGTGCCTGGGTTGGAGGCACAGATTGCTCATGTGGATGATTTTGGGCTTGGACAGAAGTAGCTAATGGTAGTGGAGATGGTGGAGCTTGTGGGCAAGTGGTTCTATTGTGTCCAAGTTGCTTACATATTGCGCATTTCTTCCTTATCCCCCCTCTTCTAACCTGGGTGTCATCTTTCTTCATCTCATATGCTTATAGCCTTCTTTTCTTCTTAGGTCTTACAGGCAATATACGCTTTAGTGGATGCAACACATCAGGGAAGGGAGTGATTTCCCACACATGTTGGCCGTTTACAAGATATATGATTGAGCAATATAGAAACGTTCCACTTTCTTAAGCCCTTTTCACAAATGTGCATGACCTTAACATTAGGATTTTCTCTCATTGTGTTTTCTATTCTTCCACTTAACCACTTTGCATTCATTAGCCTATTGTTAGACTCCCTACAGCAGGTATGTTTATCAACTATCTTTCTTAACAGCCAAGTTTGCACAATAGGTACATATGCACAATAAGCAATCCAGCCACATTTTCCTTTTGAACCCAAACATGTCACCCTTACTCTTTTTTTGTCATTCATACCAATTTTCAAGTTTCTCCCGTTTTCCAACCCGTATGTTCTAATGGCTTTTATAAATTCTTCTTTACTTACAAAATATGTCCCAACTTCCCATTCATAGTCAGCCATACTTTTAGGCATAGAAAATGTGGGAAACTTTCCACATGTGTCTTCTTCATCACTATCACAATCACTGTCTACCAAACTGACCAATTCATCATTTTCTCATTCATCATCAGAAAGTCCCCTGACATGTTTGTTGATTTGTACATTATTCTCAGCCTCATTAATTTTCTTCCTCTTTCCAGAGGAAGTCCAACCTGACCCACCCATCCCTGGGTCACAATCTATATCTACATCAAATAAACCATCACTTTCTTCATGTATGGAATTAGTGGAGGAACCATCTTCAATATGAACCTCTTCCACATTCTGTGTTTCAAGCTGGACTTGCGAGACACCATTCTCAGGTTGTACCTGTGATTCACCCAGATTCTGAACCTCAACCTCAACACTTTCAGGCTGGACCTGTTTTGCACCATTAAACTGCACCTCTTCTAAAAGTTCCACCTCACACTGCACATGAGCCTCATTTACTAATTCTTTTGCCTCACACTACACCTTAACCTCACCACTTTCGAGCTGGACTTGTTCTGCACCATTACACTACACCTGTTCTAACTCTTCTGCCTCACACTACACCTCAACCTCACCACTTTCAAGCTGGACTTGTTCTGCACCATTACATTGCACCTCAACCTCATTTCTTAACACATTTGCCTAACTTTCCACCTCAGCCTCATTTCATAAATCCTCTACAGCTTCAGCCTCAGTGTCATTCTCCACACCAATATTTTCTTCACCATTATCCTCAATCGGATAATATTCCAACATATGTACCTCCTCTACTACACAAACTTAGTTAAAGACATACATATGGACTTCACCACGTTGCTTCGCGATTTGGACCATATGCAGTGCACCAACATCATCAACGAAATGTCGCAACTTTTCCTCCAACACTGGACAACCTCCTACTTAATAGCATAGGTCCTTCACATTAATATAACCCATATCTCTCAATATAGAAAGAAACTCGAAGTAAGACCATCTGTCTTGGTCACACGACAATTCGCTTCTTTAGCCATCAACATACTTAATTCCCCCTTCATTCACGAAATGTCCTCCATGGTGAATAACGACTTGAAACTTGTCATCTTCCATCACAAAAAGTGAGTACTGCTTGTAAACATGTGAAATGTCCACATACCCACAACAATATAGTTTTATTACAACAAATACCACCGACAAACCGACAGGATACACTAACCCCGTTAAAGGGGGACCACAAACTACACACTAATGTGAAAATGGTGGGACAACACAAAAACATCGAACAAATTAAACAAATTTCCAACTGAAAAACGACAATCAAGCGTCCAAATCAAAACCCTATACCCAAAACCCCCCAATTTCAGTAATTAAGAACAAAATCCACAAAACCCTAAAACGCAAACCTATAAAATTCGAAGCAGAACTCACCTGGAATGCTCAACGATTTCGATTACAGACGACAGCCACACGAACGAAATGGGTGCTGCTCCCAATTCCTCACACCAACGCAGTGCCTCGAGAAGTCGTTTTCCACCTGATCCCAATTCCACTATCAATAACCCTAATTAGATTCAAATGAATTCACCTTCCACATAAATGTAGTGTTACGGGCCACTTAATTCCAAGTGAGACAGAGTAAAACAACCATGTCATTGTTCTATTACTGATTTTAGCGCTGTTAACTTTGAGGACTAAATTGAGTCACTTTTGAAAACTTGAGGACTAAATTGAGACATTAAATAATTGAATAATTGAATAATCATTTTGAAAATTGATAACAAATCAGAGAACTAAAACAGTAATTTAACCAAATAAATAAAAGCCTCAATGCGGCAAAGTTTGTCATTTTTTTTTGTCAAACTATAATTTTTGTAAGTTTTATATTTGAAATGGAATATCACATCATACATCATAGTAAACTATGTGTGTAAGATGCACACAGTAAAATAAGAAAAATAGTATGTAAAAACTTCTAGTAATCAAAATGACATTTTTTTTTAGCGTAATAATAATTTTTTTTGACTTCCAAATAAAACTAATTACCTTATAATTATTATTTCTTCAAATTTACTAAAAATAAAAATAAAAATTTATAGAAAGTTACTTTTTATTGTATATCTAGACATATAATAGAATGACAAACCAATTTGTCTTCGCGAATAGTGTTTTTTCTCAACAAAGTATAAATATTTATAAATAGGTTTAATTAATCGTATAGTATCCAGTTTGGGGCTAGTGTGTCAAATAGGTACCCAGTTTTAAAAAAGTGTCAATTGCATCCCAACTTTTGAAAATTGCTTCAATTAGGTCCCTTTCAGACAGAGTTGACTAACGCCGTTAGTCAACATGCCACATGTCAATCTGTGGTTTTTTTGATTTTTTTTAATTTTATTTTAATTTTATTTTAATTTTTAATTTTTTTTTAAATTTAAAAAAAAAATAAAAATGCCACGTGTCAAGTCCCTGTGTATGACACCTGGCATTGTCAGTGCCACGTGGCATTGCAATGCCACGTGTCAGTGTCACTATTAGATGTCATTATGTTGATTTCGATTTAGTCCCCATATATGTCTTTTTGTTTCAATTTAGTACCTAAGTATGTGTATATGATTCAATTTTGTCCCAATTTTTTTTAATAATTAAAATATTTTTGTAATCCATTTTTTATAAGATTAAAAATAATTAAGTATAAATATTTTTACAAAATTAAGTACTAATATTTATAATGTTTCTCTTAATTTCAGACCAAATTTATTATTTGTATAAATGTTATACTAATATTTTTTATTAAAAACGACTTTTTAACATATTACTTTATTAATTACTTTTTTATTAAGTACTCATGTTTTGTTAATTTTTTTTAAAATAGAACAATATTGTCTCTTACTAATTTTAAATCAAAATTTCTATTGGTATGAATGTTATACTAATTTTTTTTATTAAAAATGACTTTTACCATTAAATTTTAATATAAATATCAAATACTTAATTTTTGTAAAACTTTTATACTTAATTACTTTTAATTTTATAAAAAATATTTTAATTATTAAAAAATATTAGGTCAAAATTGAATCAAATACACATAAGTAGGTACTAAATTGAAACGAAAAAACATAAATGGGGACTAAATCGAAATCAACATTATGACATCTGATAGTGATACTGACACGTGGCATTGCAATGCCACGTGGCACTGACAATGCCAGGTGTCATACACAGGGACTTGACACGTGGCATTTTTTATTTTTTTTTTAAAAATTTTAAAATTAAAAAAAATAAAAAAAAATAAAAAAAATCACAGATTGACACGTGACACGTTGACTAACGGCGTTAGTCAACTCTGTCTGAAAGGGACCTAATTGAAGCAATTTTCAAAAGTTGGGATGCAATTGACACTTTTTTAAAACCAGGTACCTATTTGACACACTAGCCCCAAACTGGGTACTATACGATTAATTAAACCTTATAAATATAACATATCTTGTTTCTCTAAACTCCGACTCCAAATCCAAGATTAAAGCAATACCTGAAGTTCTTTTTATCATCAATATAACTTGCCCGGTCACTATCAGAGAACCTCCGATAACTAGAAATCTTGCTTTTCTTTAACTTAATCCTAAAATTGGTTGTACCTCTATTACACAAATACCAATTGAGTGCATTTATGTAAGAAAATAAAGGAGTGACGGAAATATAGAAAAGATAATGATACTTTGATCTACTTTTTTTGATCCATTTTTAACTTACCACTTTCATCATTTTTAGATCATCACATTACCTCACTACAAAAAATTAAAATAAATGATCTAAGAGTGATGAAAGTGATGAATTAAAAGTGGATTAAAATATTATTTTCCATATAAAAAAGACTTGTTATGGCATGTAATTGACTAACAAGGTACTGTGGACCATACCAACAAACCAATAAACAAGTTCACACAAAATTAATGAAAATGTTTTTTTGCAAACCAAATGATATTTGAGTTGCATTCCATCATACCTTACGGCAGTTTGGTTCACTTTGTCAAAAATATTTACTGCCGTAACTTTTGCTTATATCTCTTTTCTTATCCATCAATCTTCTACATAAACTGAATTCCAATATTATCAGTAATAATGTATTCTATATTTTTAATTTTTAGACTTGATGCAAAATTATAATTCAATCCTGGTTGACAATTTAATACATTTTTATAAAAACTTATAAAAATAAATATAGTCCTTATAATTTAAAGTATTAACATAAGAACTAAAACTTCATAAATTATATAAACAACTCAAATACAACATCATTTAATACATAAAAGAAAAAGTTAACATTAAATTTATTAAGTTAAAAGTTAAAAGGATATATTTATTTCATTCTTAAAGATTGATGATGAACATACATGAAAGTGTAGAACAGAAAGAAAATTTAATTGCATATCGAATTTGAAAACTAAAAATATTTAATCCTAATAACAATAACAATAGTTTGAAATTCACTTAATTAAAATAAAATTTGTAAATTATTAAAACTAAAAATTATGGATAACATCATAACTCATAGAAGCACTGCAACTTTTCCTGCCTATTAACTTTGTATGTTTTTTAAAAAGTTGATATTTAATTAAAAAATTCAATAAGATTTAACGGAACTTAGGTTTTATTACCATATCAAAGAAAATCAAGATTATCTTTAACAATTTCTAAATGCTATGTACATCTTGAATGACAAACTGGACTACCGTACGCTACGATCTGCGGCCCAACCCATTAACTTATCATAATTTAATTGATTAAATTGGAGTTTTTTTTTTTTTTTTTATTTTTTTTTTTTATTTGATTTTTTTTTTTTTTTTTCAATTCATATTTTTATTTGTTCGATTTAACTCTTTAAACTGACGGATCAAAAGCATTTGAGATGAATTCATAATTTTTTAAAATTAAAAATTAAAGTAATATTTAAAAGTTTTAATTTTTTGTTATATTAGTTAAAATCATAAACTACACGGAGGTGCCTTTTTTTTATTGTAAGTAATTAATAAACCTTTAAAACAATTAAATTTAATTAAAAATTCTTTTAAAAGATAAAATAGTAAAATAATTATTTTAATTTTGAAAATGGATAAATTTAAATAAACTATCAATTAAAGGGTAAAAACATGAATGTTCTGCTTGGTCGAGGTAATTTAGAAGGATAATTCATTTATTTTAAAATTTTAAAATTTTTTATACTAAAATAACTTGTTTGGATAAAGTAATTAAAAAATATTCAAATTTAAGAAATTTTGGAAGGTATTTCAAATGAATAAAATAGAAGAATTTCAAATACTTTCAAAAGTATAAGAAAATTGAAATTTAACTTCTTTTCACTCCACTCACGAAGGTCGAGTCGAGTAAACCTGGAACGAAGGTCAGATCGAGTAGGCCCAAGGCGAAGGGTGAGCGGAGTCAGCTGGGGCGAAAGTCAAGTCGGGTCGGCATAGGCCAAGGTTGAGCTAGGTAGGCTCGATCAGAAGACTAGCTTAATCGACTTGAGTCGAGGACCAGCCTAGTCGGCCCGGGTCGAGGACGACCCTAGTTGGTCTGGAGCGAAGGTTAATAGAGTGACCCTCACATAAGGTGGAGCCGAGTCGACTTGGTCCAAAGGCCGAGCCCGACTTACATTAAGGACCTAAATATCTAATATTATTGTAATTTAAATTATTAAAACTTAGTTTTAATTATTAATTATAATAAAATAATTTAATCTATAAATATATAATTATTTAAGTTTTAAACTTTAATACAATTCGATTCTTATAAATATAATCTTCCTAATTCAATTAAATTTTTTATGTATCAAACAATATTTCAAACTGACGTCTGTTTAAATCATTTGATACATTCTAACTAAAATCGGAAAAACTTTTAATACATACAAAAATTAACACAATTGGATCCATTTATATTTAAACTCTAAAATAAAAATAAATTTTAATTTTTCATTTAAATTTAAAGATTAAGCATATATATATATCGTAATTAAACTCGCGAATGATATAGATCTAAACATAAAAATAGGCTTAATTACTAAACGACTGAATTTCACAAATTTTAACTCAAAAATTAAACTCGCGAATGATTGACTAATACTTATGACAACTGTCTTGCTATTGAATATGCGTTAAACAGTTAGAAAATATTTGTTAACCGTTGAATTAGTTATCCTTGTGTGCGTCATCTTTTACACAACTCTTCTCATACTCATTCTTTCTATACTCAACTTTTTCTTTCAAATGGCTATGTCTTCTACCACTGTGCCCGTCTTGTCTATCACTGCCGATTCTGAATCGGCACCGTCATCGTGCTCTTCCTCCACGATGCCATTGTCCTCCTCTTCCACCCTGTCTCTGCTTTGCATCGGTCTCTTCTATCCTATGCCAGCATTGCCAACTAGTAAGAATTATTCCGCGGCATCCTGCATCGTCTCCTTTTATACTTTCCTTAGCATGCGGGCAACCGAGACCAAGCCTAGAACTCCGACCTTGTGGTCATGAACACCTGACACCTCCTTTTCTGTCATTGACAGATGAATTGCCCATCAAACTGCAACTTGTTTCTTGCAAGAAACAGATAATTGTTGTTTTTGCCATCAGAAGAGTTACGTACTTGGGTGATTGAAGACCAACACTTTTGGATCAAATTTTGGAAGTGTGCCGTCAAGATTTGATTACCACAATCCAAAGATTCTTGACTACAACCTACTCTCAAGAAGAAGTTTATACAGCTGTTATAAATTCCGTACTGAATGAAGACAGCACAGCAGCATTGATGACAACTTATAATTGTCTAGTCAGAATTGGAGAAAATTTACCAAAAGATATATGTTAGCACAATTATAAAATTCTACAGTTCCAGTGTGCCAATTTCAACAAAAGTAGGAAAAAAAAAATAATGATATTATATTGAAAAGGATAAAATAATAATTAATTTTAAAATATTTAAGATTATGTACATAATATATGTTTTTGTACATATTATGAAACTTTGTACATAATATACATTGTATTATAAGGTTGTATAATATACACTGTATTATAAGGTTGTGTCTATGATTTTGTAAGTACTGTAGAATTATGTACATCATATATGTCTTTGAGTGTGCTAAAGGGTTATATACATCATATATATATATATATATATATATATATATATATATATATATATAGTTTTTGTACGTATTATAGAATTTATCTGTACATATATATTTTTGTACGTATTATAGGATTTTCGAGTTTATGATAAATAGGAAGCCAAAATTAATTTTGTCCAAAATTAAATATGATTATCTAAATCATAATTTTTCATATCAATTTAAGGTTTGTAAGGATATAAAATAATTAAAAGTAATCTTATAAAAAAATAAATATATCTTCAAAAATAATTACTTTCTATAATTTTAATTATAACTATCTATATTTAAATAAATTTATTTATTATAAATAATTATGTGTAAATATTTTATCATGTGCATTCAACATGATAAAGTTATGATTAAATATATTTTTAATCTATACAGATAAGATGAGAGAGTTATATTTTTATATTTGTAGAAAAAATTTAATTTTTGTCATTTATAATTTTTTTAAAATTATTTTTTATTTTATAATTTTAAAATCTTATTATTATAATCTCTCATAATTTTAGTAGTGTTTGGTAAATGCATTAGAATTCTAGTAAGATATTACAACATTGAAGCTAATTATTCTTTCACTACTAACCCTGTTGTAAGAGTTTATAAGTTGAAGTTAAGATTTAAATAATAAAATTTTGGAATTGTCACTAAAAATACACCTTAGAGCCGTGTATAATAAAACAAGGTGAAGAATAATAAGTTTTTTCCAATAAAAAATTACAAAATTAAAATACTAATTTGAACCCTTTATAATATATATTTGTGTGTATAATACGAAAAATAAAGTAATTAATTGAAATAATAATTTTAAACATTCAATCTATTTAAATCTATTAATAACGTAAATTTTTATATTACTATAACTTTATAATAATTAATTTACAATTTATGTTATTCTATTTTTAATTAAATGATTTTATGTATATATATAATTTAAGTTACTAGACTTGAAATATTTTCGTTTATATTCAAAATAATTTCATAAAGATAATTTTTTCCTTCATTTCCATCAATTTCCCCTGTACTTCAAAATATAAAAAGGTTTCATAATTACCTTATAAATACATATTAAATTTTTGATGGTTCAGTAAAAAATTAGAGGGGGAAGAAGATGCCTCTCGCAGGCCAGTCCAACACTAAACAAGAGTTATAACCGAGACAAAATGTAAAGAACCGGGTCGGATTTGGGTCCGGTTATGTAAAAACCCTATGTCATCTTAACTTTTATATATAAATATTGAGAAGTAAGTTTCTCCGCTAGATAAACTAATTGAAGTTAGTGAAAATGGCGGTACCCTTGCTCTCGAGGAGGGTTGTGAAGAAGCGCGTGAAGAAGTTTAAGCGTCCTCGCATGATTTCCGTCAAGGTTAGTCAGTAACTATAGTCATTTTACGTTCTTTGTTTTGTTAAGCCTTTTTTAGGTTGAACTTAAGATTGAACTTGGACGAAGTTCATTGTTGCCAGTTGGGTTGAAATGATGATGATGGTTATTGCCTATTCTTAATTTGCACCAATATTTTAGTTTACGTATATAGGGTGTGTTTTGCAGTCTGGTACTGGTATATGTTGATAAAGTTATGGTTTTGTTTTGCATTGTTTATTATTGATGTTTAAGAAGTTTATTTTTAATTTTCATGAGGTATGATCATATTTATCCATCAATTTTAATATGAACTAGTTTAAATGTGTGAAGGTAGGATTATACTTTTGATGTGTGAAGGTAGGATTATACTTTTGATGTGTGAAGGTAGGATTATACTTTTGATGTGTGAAGGTAGGATTATACTTTTGATGTGTGAAGGTAGGATTATACTTTTGATGTTTTGATGTGTGAATGTAGGATTATACTTTTGATGTGTGAATGTAGGATTATACTTTTGATGTGTGAATGTAGGATTATACTTTTGATGTGTGAATGTAGGATTATACTTTTGATGTGTGAATGTAGGATTATACTTTTGATGTGTGAATGTAGGATTATACTTTTGATATGTGAATGTAGGTTAGATAATATTCTCGAATAAAGATGTCTAAAACGGTTTGGAAATAGGTCGTAATGTTCTAATAGAGTAACAATGTTCTACCATTTGTGTTTTAACAGCCAAGCTGGCGCAGACCAAGGGTATTGACTCTCGTGTCAGGAGGAAGTTCAAAGGATGCACTTTGATGCCAAACATTGGTTATGGTTCAGACAAGAAAACTCGCCATTATCTTCCAAATGGTTTCAAGAAATTTGTTGTCCACAATGTGAAAGACCTTGAACTTCTCATGATGCATAACAGGTGACTAGTTTAATTTTACGAATTTCGTTGAATGCATACTTTTCTTTTGGTTTATTATGTACACATTTGCTGATTTTTTTTGCTTTCTATGGTAACTCAGGACATACTGTGCTGAGATGGCTCACAATGTGTCCACAAGGAAGAGGAAGGACATTGTTGAGAGAGCTGCTCAGCTTGACGTAGTTGTGACAAACAAAACCGCCAGATTACGCAGCCAGGAAGATGAATAGATCCCAATGTCTGGGAGCCGATTTTACGTTTTGTAGTGAGCTTCGGTTGACACACTTTGATTTTGATTGCTTTTTGCTATTTTCATTGTCAAAACATGCTGCAATGTTATACGTTTTTATGTCGCGAAATGTTTACTGTTACAAATTATTTTACCCAATTTTGAGTTAATATTCAGTTGTAGTTAAAGTCAATTGTTTTTTGAGAGCGCATTTACTGTGCCTTATAAACAGTGTGGTGTGTTCGTAGTCCACGATAGTAAACTAATGGTTTATTCTTCTAAAACTATTGGTAAATAACTCGATATGGCGATGATATGTTTGTGAATGGAACGATTTAAAAATATCAAAGAAGCAGTGACCTATAAGATTTGCGAATTAAAATAAAAAAAAAATATTTATTTTATTATTTAAGGAAGATGAAGACAAGGAGTAAATCCTATACTCAAATTAATCTCATACATTTTTTTATAATGTATTTACATGAATGTAACATGGTACGTAATGAAGGAAAATATGTAAATAAGTGTTTTGATTTGAAAAGGATAGGTACCAATCAATGATTGCAATAATTTGGTAGTGAGAAGAGTCCTGAAAAGGCAAAGAATATGACTTGCCTTGGAAAAGGAACAACTAGGCCCTTCAACAAGGTAGCAATACTAAAAATAAACTAAAAAAATGAAGCAAGTAAGAATCATATTTGGTGTTTTGCCTTGAATTTGAAGCATGAGGCATTATCTGCATGGCCCTTTTGAAGTAGCAGCCTTAGCAAGTAAAGAACCAAACCTTTCATCCACTTGTTCCATATATAACACCTCCCTCACTTCCACATAACACATTCTTCTTCTCTATTTCAGCCTTTGACAACCTTTTACCCTTTCTGTTTGTTCCTTGTTCCTTCTCAACATGGCTAACGACCAAATGAAGCCCATTGCCACCCTTCTTCTGGGTCTCAACTTCTGCATGTATGTCATAGTTCTAGGCATTGGTGGATGGGCCATGAACAGAGCCATTGATCATGGCTTTGTCATAGGTAAATTCTGCAGTGATGGGTGAATTAAAAAATCATTTTGTGAATGGTTCTTCAGTCCTGTAATAATATGCATGCATGCAGGTCCACGATTTGATCTACCAGCTCATTTTTCACCCATATACTTCCCAATGGGAAATGCTGCCACTGGATTCTTTGTAACATTTGCTTTGATTGCTGGAGTTGCTGGTGTTGGATCATTAATCACAGGACTCAATCATGTCCGTTCATGGACTTCTGAGACCTTACCATCTGCAGCTTCAGTGGCTTCCATTGCATGGGCTCTCACTGTTCTTGCCATGGGGTAATAATGTCTTCCCCCATTCTGATTTTCCAGTTAATACATTTGTTTAATGTTTTAGTCATTATATAGCCACCATCAAAGTAATTTTGCTTTGCATTCATAAAATAGCTTCTGTTGTATCATAGTTACTAATATCACTGACATAATTATGCAGTTTCGCTTGCAAAGAAATTCAGCTTAACGTCAGAAATTCTCGCCTGGTAAGATTAAGAAAATTCCATTATTTACTGTCATATTTTAAATTTATCATCTGCGAAAAGTAACACTAATTTTATAATTTTTTATATTATACTGATTAATCTCTTAGTCAATTATTGTAATGGTGTTAACTATTTTATAGTCTTAGGCTGATATTTTTATATATAAATGAATTTGAATGAAATGTGATTAGAGAATAATTTCCTTCACTAAAAGCCTTGGAATGTGGAGCTTTTGCAGAAAACAATGGAGGCTTTTATGATTATACTTTCTGCTACACAGCTTTTCTACATAGCAGCTATCCATGGTGCTGCTTCAATCAGGAGATAAATTGGAGTGTTGATGTGAAGTTGTGATTGTCATAGTTTGTTTATTATTTTTCTCCCCTCTGATTTATTCTTTTTTTCTTTTCAACACAGTTACAAACTGTGCGATTTATTAATTACATGAATGGATTTGTATTGCGTAATAAGAATAAGTTGTGTACAAAATTATTAACTCATCATCTTCTATACCATTTTCTTGTTTGTTTGATTTCTATTTTTCTCGAATGTTCCTGGAAGTACGATATGTCGATCACATACAGTGATAACGATAGAAAACTAAATTCATTGAAAGGATTGTTCAAACAAAACTTTGATGCTGTTTTAAAAGCACCAGCAAACTATAGAACACAAATATGTCGCCTTTACAAATTGAATCTCCTTTTAAACCTACTAGTTATGCAGAAAGTGACACCTTCTCATGTTATACTGTCAGGAATTCAAAAGTATGAGTTGAGTACTAACTTTTTTAATATACATTCATCGTTCTTTTCATTCCATTTATTGCATCTTATGTTATGTTCTTACTTTTCTTCCCTTATCTCCCCACCTACCTAAAGTAGCCAAGACAGACCAAAAATCTACAAATTTCAATTAAGCCAAACTACCTACACCATAATTAAGATTATACCAAGAAACAACCAAAGGGTACCAATTGATTGTGAGGATGTGACTTTGAAAGAATATGAAGATGAAATAACTATCATAGAAGTTTCAAGGTTACATGGTAGAAAAGAGGGAGATAAGTCTAAGAACAATAATATAATTGCAGAGTTACAAAAATGTAGTTTGAAAAGTTTCAAGTACTTGGGTATATTAAGCTGGAACTGTTGCTAACACAACTACTTACGACAACAATCTTTGGATGATAAACCTCATGAATTATGTAGTTGGGTCTGTGCCCATTATTGTTCGGAAAATCTAAACACATCTACATTAAAATATCACAAAAATTTATCAATGAAGTCCTAAGTTTTCACAAGTCTGATCCATCTGATGAGATCCCCGTGCTTGTATTTCTGCAACAGAAGCAAGTGGCCAATGTTGTCAACAAAAACTGTACATGATGATGATTTCAAAATGTATACTGATAATATAGAGGGAATTGTAGAGAATATAGAGACAACTCTCTTAAACAGAACATGCAAACAATTCTTCTAAGTGAAGAGGCAGTCTTCATTCTTGAAACCTACAGGATCTGCACTCTACCAAGATGAATTGAAAATAAGCAACAGAAGGTTAAAACAATAAATGAATACAAATTTGTTGGATAAATTCCATAATACAATTTCATGAATTTTATGTGTGTGCCCACAAATAAGAATACTCCCTCACCTCAGTTGAAATCATTACCAAGGTTCGGGCTTCAGAATATTAAGACACTTTATTTTTTTTCAGGAAGAATCATAACCCTTGTGCTACATTCTTATGGTAATCCAAATGACAACAAGGATTCTAGATTCAAACTAATCAATCTGACAAGCCTAATGTAGTTTTGTACTTATTAGGCTCAAATTCCACAATTCATTTTCCGATGTAACTAGGATCCTATATAATTAAGTTGAATCCTAATTTGGTAAAATATATTGATAACACTATGTCATCTGATGTCACCACCAAACATTCATTTGTAGCCATAGGCACTCACCACCCTTTCAGTGCGCTTGCAATCATTTGCAGTCGTCGTCCTCACACCCTTGCCACCCTCTACACTAGTTGTCTCGGCGCTTACACTCGGTATTTTGATCTTCTACATTTTGTATTGCTCACAACTGTCTTCCTTTTGCTATTCAACTTGGTGCTTAGTATGAACCCTTTTGGTCGTGTTTTATGTTTTGGATATTATTACTTAAAATTTATTATTATATGTTTTGTATGAGATATGTTTATCATCTAGATTATTTTTAAGGCTTAATAGGTTTTTAGGTCCCAATATTTGAGGGGTTTATTTAATGTGAGTCCTCGATTGAATCTCCTTTTTATTTAAAAGGAGTCAATGTAGTCTCATTGACTATGGACTTCTCCGATCCTTCACTCTCTTTTCCTACTCACTGCACCTCTACAATCGCCTCCATAAACAGATGTGTGTTCCTGGAGGTGGGGTAGTTAGAACAGTGGTTGTAGCGGAGGTAGCCGTAGAGTTGCGGTGTGTAAAAATTGGAGAGTGAAAAGTTGGAGAAGCCTATACGTAGTCACATTCCAAACAGTGTCAACACCAATTTAATAGAAGGAACCACATACACTCCTTTTAAATAAAAAGAGGATGACATAAAAAAAGGAATCACATTGAATAAACCCCTCAAATATTGGAATCAAAAAACCTATTAAGCCTATTTTTAGTGATAGACATTTATGAATATAATTTTTCATATACTCATAAACCCATGGATCCAGTTTCCAGTTACACTAGTCAAATTGGCTGGTTCAATTTTAGTAACACTATTCTAAGGTCAAAAAGTTCTTGGAGAATATCAAAATATCATTGATCAAGACGCATAAAATTCAATCTTTACCCACCCAAACTTGAAATTACAACACTGTTTTGAGTCTTGAGCAGATAGCTATAGCCTTGAAATAACTTCAATTTAAGCCAATAATTTTATCACACTTCACACACAGTAGGTGTTTCTTTGAGATAGTAAATTACAAAATCTATTCTAGAGCTTACATATAACAACTCATAATTTCAGGTCAAGTATTTAAACAGTTATTTCATCTTCTTTAGCCCCAAAACGTCGATGTTATTGACAGAATTAACTTATGACTGTGTGAACAAATTTGTGGGTCTCAATGTACTCTCTATTTCCAAACCAACAGCCACAAATTAAATGAAATTTTAAATCATCCATACTTGCTTCCTGAATACATTATGATTCACTCTACATTTGTTATATTGATTTTCAGTGGGCACAACTATGTCATTTCCTAACCTTGTTGCATATCCCATTAATGGATGAAACACATAACCAAAAAAAAAATAATACAAGTCATGAATGAAAATAATAATAAAAAAAAAAGATGCCAAAAAAGAAGGAAAAAGTTAACTTAGCAATAATTGGAGAATACAACAAAACCAGCAAACTAATCATTGAAAACATAAAAATAGAAAATGGAAGAAAATTGGACCAGTTAAGAACAATGCCATAGGGTAAGCAACTTAAACAGTTGCAAACAAGTACAAGGAAGCGCGCGCACACACACACATATATATAAGAAGAAAATCTTATGCAAGCTTCAAAAATATAATTTTCGAAGACAGAATAGTTCCCAACCTCAACTTATCTGTTGGAGCCAGACAGAACATCAAATAGTCCACAGCAACTCAACCAGGAAGTCTTTTGCATCACAGGCGGGACTGATGATGATACAAGAGCCTGCATATTGATTGATTCAGCAAACAAAAAGATTTAATGTAATAGTCCAAAAAAAGGATTATCACTACGAAAAGTGTCTAATTAAACTGATACAGACTATATAATACAAGCAATGAGAAAGATGTAAGAACCTGATTTTCAGAGCTCTCTGGAGCATCAGAATCTTTAACATGTTCTGCACCAAGAGTAGATTCAGGGATAGGACTATGAGACACAGATGCTGATACTTCATTGTCAAATTCCCTTGGCTTAGGTTCCTCCAAACTTAGTGTTCTGACATTCTGATCAGTGATTGGATGCTCTTCATCCTCATTTTTCTTCACAGCAAGGTCGGTTGCTTCGACTTGAGATCCAGTTGATTTCTCTAATGAAGCATTATCATTATGAATGGTTTGAACATCAGGTACGGATGCCACTGATTTAACTGGTTCATTAGAAGGTTCTGCAACCGAATCAGAAGTCTCAGCCAGTACGTTTTGAGTAACTGGCGACACTTTTGCATGCAAAGAATCCGTCGATTTAACCAACTCACCGAATGCAACTGTCTCATTTATCGAATCATGGGACTCGTCCTTTGAGCTTGTCACAGTTCCGGTTTCATCACTTGAACTATCAGATTTTCCATTCCCATGATGGGATTCCTTGGCAGACTCAACGAGCCCTGCACTCACATCTTTGCTCTCAGAATTCTCCTCAGATTTCTCATCCCACTCTACAACAACAACACCTTCCTTTCCTCCCTCAGTTTCACCGATCTTGGCTTCCAAATCCTTGGAAGTAGCAGCATCAGATGGTTGAGCAGCTGAAGGGTCTCTCTCCTCCTCCTCCTCTTCATTGAAAGCAAGATCATGGTCTCCATGTGAAGGTGAACCACCCTCACCACCATCACTTCCCTTCTCATCCTGTGACTTCACCTCATCATTCCCTAACATTGGTCATTGAATCAATCAGTTTCACAACCATTATCAATCAAACCACCCCAATTACCCCCAAACACTTTCAATCATAAAATCCTTCAGTTATACAGCAAAATCTAATCTTTAAGAAAAAAAAGACAATTTAAAGGTACCCATCTGCCCAAAATTAACCAAAAAGATAAAAAAATTGAAAAGGGTATGCTTTGCATGCATAAAGTTGAGCAGTGTAGGGTGAAAAACAGTACCTTGAAGGTTGGTAGTTGAAGGGTTGGTGTTAATTTCCGTTCCCTTTTCCTTCTTTTTCTTGGCAGCTTTCCTCTTCTTAGCACCTGATGGCATGATTGAGGGTAGAGACTAAAATAGGGGCAGCCTCAAATGGTGGGATGTTGTCCCCTCACTCTCACTCTCTCTCTTACTTTTTAGTGTGAGATTCAGGAGCTGTTCTAGAGACAAGTTGCACAAAAGAAGTAGGTAGTAGGTTGAAGAAGGTGAAGTGGGAGAGAGATCTTGTTTTTCTTTCTCTTAAATTACAAAAAGAAAAAATGAAAAAGGAGAACTTTGTGTTAGAAATTTGGTAATAGGAAAATGATGGGGTCTGAGAAGGGATATATCCTTCACTCCCTGCTGACACTTGGATTCTGTGACTCAGATTCTATTATTTTCACTCAGATAAGAACATATGCAAATTATATATTAGACTTAATTCTTGCTGGTTATTATTATAATAATCATTTTAAAATTTATATCAATAATGTATAAAAGTTAAACTCTTAATTGTTAAATTTTTAAGTTTTGAATTATGATTGAGTTTATTTTTAAAAAAAGTTAATTAACCGTGTTTTTAAAATTAAGTGGACTTAGCTTTATCATCTATTTTTATTAATATTCTTTTATATTCAAATAATTGTCGGTTGATTAAGAATTTCATATTAAATAATTTTGAAATTTTAGAAGCAAATATTTAAATAAAATAGACTTTCAAGAGAGAAAATACGAGGTTTTTAATTTTGGGTAAAACTAATAAGATTCAAACACAATCTCGTTGGTACAATTTGTGAATAATTTAAATAAAAAGGACAATTTTAAAAAATTTAAGTAAAAATTGATTAAAATGCAATGTTTATTTAATTTTAAAATATTAAATTTAATAATTAAAAATCAAACTTACATAGTTAGATATAATTTAAATCATAAAAATTGAAGGGAATTCAAAATATAATCGAAGTTAGCTTGAACAAATAAAAAAACATAAATGACTAATTTTACATTATTAAATGAAAACCTAATTTAGTTTTTAATCATGTAAAATTTAAGTTTATTCTTGATATTACCATAATTAATAATATAAAAGTTCTTGATTTAAAGTTAAATTGGTCTTTAAAAGTATTTATTATAATAAATTTAGTTCTATACAACTTTAAAACTAAATATAACCACATGATTTTTAAACATATTTAGGAACTAAAATAACTTTTCAAAAACTAAATTGTGTATTCAATGACTAAATTTTCCATGTATGGTATAAATATTAGTTTATCAAATATGATGAATTGAGTTATAATTTTTTATTAAAAATGTATGATTTGCGAAAGAAAAAGTTGCAATTAAGTTTAGTGATGCTAAGTTTTGTGATATTAATAAGAATTTATTTAGACTTAATAAAGAAGGAAAGGACTTTATGATCTTTGAAGAAGTAACTGGGGGAGGTCACGAACCCTCATATAAATAAGAGTCGGTAGCTATGTATACTCAATTTTTGTAATTAAAACTAAATATATTAAATTTTCTATATCTCTTAAATTTATATATAGTAATATCAATATGGCAAAAATTTTCCATGATAATATTTATTATTTATAGATAAATTACCCCTATGTTACTGGTTTTTGAAAGGTTGAGATTGTGTTGCTAGATTCAAAATTTGGAATCTATTTGGGAATGAATGGGAAATGGGATGTGAAAAATGGACCACACATTATTTTTATTTTGTGTTTATAATTTTTTTATCTTTATTTTTTATGTGTGTGTGAGTATGATTTAAGGATATTGAGGGGTCTGTAATCTGCCAACTCAGTTGATGTATGATTCATGAGACACTGACACTTGTTTTCATCTCACCAAAAAGTGGACACATATATTTTATTTTTTATAATCAATTTATTTGTTTTGTCTTATAATTTAAGTTTTGTCATATTTGTATAAGTAATATGTACACGAGTTTTTCTTAATTAAGGAATGAAAAAGGTGAAAAACGGTAATTGTATTTCTAATTCCCTTCCTTGTATCATAACTTTTATTTATTTACTAAAAATGACAAATTAATTAAAGACAAAAAAACACATTTTTTCCACAATGATTCACGATCAACTTATTCAACAAAAAAGTTAAGAATAAACTTGTTTCTTTTTGCTCTTGTACACACCCTTATAGAACCTTTAAACAGAAAAACCTTAAATAGAAAAAAAAACAAGATTAAGATCAATTACAATGAATTGAACAAGTATTAAGGAAAAAAAATATTATCCCATTTCAATCCCAATTTGGCAAATTACTTTGTTCTCTTTGAGATAACCTTCTGTTGTGGAGGAACTATGAGCAAGTCAAGATTTTTTATTAATTATTTTATACTATTTTTTTTATTAAAAATATATTATGTTAACATTTTAAATATTTTTTTAATATATTTTAAAACATTAATAATTAATATATTATAAAGAGAAACAGAAAAAAAAATCTAACCGAAAATCTAAATTCAATATGAGCCACTCATTCAACTATAATTGTTTTATTATTTATCTATCATTGTTTGTTTTATACTACCTTCGCATCATGTTTAACTATGGATTTACACGTTGTTTCTATTATTTAAACTGTTGTCTGCAAACAAAATCATGATCTTAATAATAAATAAATAAAAATTTTAGTAAGTAATGAAAATAATTTATTATTTAAATAATAAATGGTATAATAATACTAATTGTGTGATTTCTATGCGTATTCTGATGAGTTAATCTCAGTCCTTTCATCTGGCTACTCTGAACTTTGTGCTGAACTTATGATGTTTTTAGGTTCAGCCAAATACTCCACACACCACCATTTGTTACATCTCTTCAACGTTCCAAGAATCTTCCAAACATGGTTTTTCAGCACTTCATCTTCTATGTTAGATCTCTGCACCAAGCCCCAGCACCTTCAACAACTCCATGCCAGGTTCTTCCTCCATGGCCTCCACCAAAACCAATCTCTTTCCTCCAAACTCGTTGATTGCTACGCTAAATTTGGACTCCTGGACTTAATGCAGAAGCTTTTTTACTACACTCAAAACCCAGATTCTGTTCTCCACAGAGCAATCTTAAGAAACTTGTATCAGTTTGGTGATTATGAAAAGACCCTCTTTTTGTACAAAGCGATGGTTGGGAAGTCCATGTACCCAGATGAAGAAAGTTGTTCTTTTGTTTTGAGATCTTGCTTTTGTTTGTCTCATGAACAAGGGAAGATGGTTCATGGACAGATAATGAGGCTGGGTTTGGATGCATTTGACTCGGTGGGAAGAACTTTGGTAGAGTTGTATGACATGAATGATTTTTTAAATGTTGATGAACCTGCTGAAGGAAAATATGTAATGGAATTGAATTATTGGAATAACTTAATTTCACAGGCATCTGAAAATGGGAAAATGGAGGAAAGCTTTAAACTCTTATATAGGATGAGAAAGGAGAATATCCAACCTAATTCAAGTACTGTAATTGGCCTGTTAAGGTCCACTTTTGAGTTGAACTCTCTGAAGGCAGGACAAGCCCTACACTCTTTAGTTGTTGTGAGCAACCTGTGTGAAGAACTAGCTGTGAATACTGCACTGTTGTCAATGTATGCAAAGTTGGGTAGCCCAGAAGATGCAAGAATGCTGTTTGAGAAAATGCCTGAGAAGGACCTTGTAGTCTGGAACATAATGATTGCAGCATACGCAGGGAATGGATTCCCCAAGGAATCCTTAGAACTTGTATATCGTATGGTTAGATCAGGCTTTAGACCTGACTTGTTCACGGCAATTCCTGCCATTTCTTCTATCACACAGTTAAAGAATAGTGAATGGGGAAAGCAAATGCACGCTCATGTGATAAGAAATGGTTCAGATTATCAGGTATCCATTCACAATTCTCTAATCGACATGTACTCTGCATGCGATGACTTAAATTTGGCACAGAAGATTTTTGACTTCATAATAAACAAGACTGTGGTTTCATGGAGTGCAATGATCAAAGGATATACAATACACGATCAACCTCTCGAGGCTCTGTCTCTATTCTTGAAAATGAAGTTGAGTGGTACTAGAATTGACTTCATTATAGTCATTAACATCTTACCGGCCTTTGCAAAGATAGGGGCATTGCATTATGTAAGTTACTTACACGGTTACTCTTTGAAAATCAGCCTTGATTCACTCAAATCACTGAGGACATCCTTTCTTAGTAGCTATGCAAAATGTGGCTGCATTAAAATGGCCAGAAAGCTTTTTGATGAAGAGAAAAGTCTCCATAGAGATATAATTGCGTGGAACTCAATGATCAGTGCGTATTCTAAACATGGAGAGTGGTTTAGATGTTTTCAATTGTACAACCAAATGAAACTATCGAACATTGTACCGGATCAAGTAACATTTCTTGGGCTGCTCACAGCATGTGTTAATTCAGGCCTTGTTAGCAAAGGCAAAGAAATTTTCAAGGAAATGGTGGAAATTTATGGTTGTCAACCTTATCAGGAACACCATACATGTATGGTTGATCTACTCGGACGTGCTGGCCAAATCCATGAAGCCAATGAAATGATAAAAACTATTCCATTGGAGTCAGATGGCAGGGTTTATGGCCCCTTGTTGAGTGCCTGTAAGATGCACTCAGAGACCCGTTTAGCAGAAGTTGCTGCTCAGAAGCTTATAAATATGGAACCTAAAAATGCTGGAAACTATGTATTGCTCTCCAATATATATGCTGCAGCAGGAAAGTGGGACAAAGTTGCTAGAATGAGGAGTATTCTTAGAGATAGAGGACTAAAGAAAACACCAGGTTGTAGCTGGCTTGAATTAAATGGACAAGTACACGAGTTTCGTGTTGCAGATAAATCTCATCAAAGATGGGAGGATATATACTCAATATTAAATGTACTAGAGTTGGAAGCAGGGGATATGGAGAATGATCTTGAACTCTTTGACCCTTCTGTCATTAAGGGGTGTGAATTGCACATGAATCAACATAACCTTTGACATAACACGATAAGTTAAGACAATCTAGATGTCATGTAAGCTCCACTTTTACCTTGGAGTTGAAGATTATAAATTACAAAATTTTACTCATCATAGATATGCTCCACCTTTTCACTTGTTAGGCTTTGTTTTATGGCTTCTTTGGGTATTTTTTTAAGTGGTATTTATGGTATCATAAAGGAAAAGAGAAGATAGTTATGCACATTTTGCCATTTATGTGTTGTAATTGTAAAGGCAAGGGTGGGTTCTTACGTATTAGCGGCATTTTTTATTAACTTGTCGGAATGTGCAATTTTACAAAATTATCTAGCCTTTGCTGTTTTGATTCATTCCACAGATCTGTTTTTTGTTTTATTTTGTTCTCGATCAAAATCACTCCCAAAACTTTCTTCTTTAGGATTGTTCACTTTTAGGTTTAATTTGAAATGGTTTTTATGGAAAATGATTTTTTGACTACTAAATTTTGACAACTTTCTCTTACAACCTTAGGTAGTATCTTCTAAATGGTTCTCCATTTTTCATTTTCTCATTCTCAATATTCCAAAAACACTTAGAAGATGACACATTATATTGTAAGAGAAAGTTGTCAAAATTTAATAATCAAAATATCATTGTCCGATTTTTATTTATACCGGAGTGTTCAGGATCATTGATGCTTTGTTAGGTTATTTTGTTTGTGGAAACATAGTTGTAGGAGGTTATAAGTAGGGTTGACATTAAACCGAACCAACTCAAACTTATTTCAAGTTTCATCCGATAATCAATACCTTGAACTTCATTAAATGAGTGAGCTTGTTAAATAATAGGTTCAACTTAAATTATGAATAGTTTGATTTGTTTAGTTGACGAAATATACAAATATATGCCAACATTGTAAAACCCTTTGGGATCGACTCATTTTTATTCAATATGTAAGATTTTTTTTTTCTTTTTCTCTAGCTTCGCATTCTTTCTAAAAATTTGACTCCAATTCTCTTCTTCATTATTGGATCATATCTTATGGACAGTAGTGAGATTGGGAGCATATCTATTCGATTGAGTTTTGAAGCATATTAAGTTCATTTTTACTTAGTAATCACTTCAATTTTCATATTATTCCTTTGCTTTGTAGTTAAGAACTTTGATTCTTCTCAACTAAACTTTATATTGTTTGTAATTTATGCTTCGGTTGTTTTGAAGTTAAAAACTTGTAGGTGCCTGGGTTTTTGGAGAGTCAATTGTTGATCATTTATTGATAAGAAGCACATTCACCTGATTAGATTTTAAAATAGTGTAAGTTATTTTTATATGTAATTCCTTAAATTTTTCATATTTTTTCCTTAGTTTTGTAGTTAAAAACTTTGATTCTTCTCAACTAGCTTTTAGATTGTTGTAATTTGTGTTTTTGATTGTTTTGGAGTTAAAAGCTTGTAGGTCCTTAGATTTTTTGTGTAAGCGAAATGAAATCTATTTAATCACTTTTCATTACAAAAATAATCTAAATAGCACAATTTTTATTTTATTTTGTATAACAAATAACACAATCTCCAGTTTTATTTTTGATAGAATGATCCATTTGGTGTTTGAATATGTGAGATTTTATCAATTTTTTGTCTAGGAATATTTAAGGTTTATAATTATTTTTTAAAGATCGTAACTTAATAATAAAATGATTTAATATAAATTAACTCTCTTGGATTTTTAAGAATTAATTAAGTTTTAATTAGGGATCAATTTTAATATTTTCAATTGAATCACATTTGTAAGAAAAAAAAGCAAGTAACGACTTAAAAGCAGATTGAAAAAGAAAAGTTAATGGATGATTTAAATAAAAGTCACATCCCATTGATACAAAAAAAAAAAATACTAAATAATTAAAAGAAGATAGAAGTTTTTAAAACAAAATTTTTAATTGAAAGTTAATTTAAAATATATGAGAAAGTTATGTTGTTAACAAAATATTTACATAGAAGACTAAATTGACGGCAAATCGGTGATCTGCATAGAAGAGAGAGTGAAAATGAAGGTTGCTCCGATAGTGGTTTTCTTGTTCAAAGACGGTGAGGGTTTCGCCGCCGCTATGTTACAAGCTCTCCACCCGAACCCCTCATCCTCCTTCACCCGCCGGTAATTTCTTCTTCTCATCACTTTTTCTTCACTCAACTCAAGTTCATAATCATTATTCATTCATGAAGTTTTGTGTCGTAGAGAGGACACATTCGACCATTCTCTGGAGCCTTATGGAATCAAGCACCACAAAGCCTCTGGCAGCGTTTCGCACTTCGTTGATGAACACGGCGCTTATACGGTCACCCTCCCCAACCACCCTTTTACGCTTTTTTCTCGTGTTTTCTCAGATATTGTTATGTGATGGTAATTGATTTGTAAATCACAGAAATTAGATACCCTTTTGGTTGAATTGTGAAATGATAGTGAGTGGTTGCGAGATATATGTTAAATTTGGCTTTCTTGTTGAGTGGAATGGCATTGAAGAGAATGAATACAACTTTTGTTTGAGTGCAGAGTCCTGGTGAGCCAACTGAAAAAGGTCTTAAGTCATTCTGGCAATCCTTGAGCCTCTTACAAATAGGGTAGGTTTTTGTTTTCAAATGTTGGATCTGAAATTTTGGTATGAATAGAGGTGGATGGCTGTTGAAGGTTGCAAATGAGTTCTGTGGTGGGTGGACTAGGCTGTTATTACTCCGATGTTAAATGAAATTAATGAATGGATTCCAATGCTTAGAAACAGCATATTGAGCGGATTCTCTCGAACAACATCTTTGTTTTTTCCTTTCTGAAAACAGAATTTATCATTCATAGCTGATTTATTGTCCAGTCTACAATCTTTGTGGTTAATTTCGTCTTCCCTTGCTAGAGGATGTGATTTTTCAGATCTTTGTTCAAGGTGTTTCTATAATTATGTGTGATGTTTCAACTTAAACAACTGTGAATTCTAGTATTATTTTTTTTTTTTCATATTGGATAAATTTCTCAGCTGAGATTGGCTTTCTGAAAATTTTACAAACTGCTGCTTGATTCTGTAAATTTGGAGTTAATACTCTGAGCAATTAGATTACATTAGTGGTAAACTTAAACCATACAAATTTATCTTCTGAGATGATTTGTTATTCGTGTACTCTAGAAATACATCTGATTCTGTTAGGCTTTTCGTATCAGGTCTCAATTGTGGTTATGGAGCATTATGAGCCACCAGTTCTAGTTTGTGCTCTAAATGAGGTCCTCAATAAAATTACTGCTGATAAATCATCCCTGCCAACACTTTTGGTACCATTTCTGGTGGAGTCTTCCAAGGTTAAAGGGCAAATTAAATACCTAGGATCAGATGAAAGCAAACCTCTAATATTTGGTATACGGATTGGTCAAAATACAGACATAATGCGGACATTACTCAACAAAACCCAGGAGCTACCATCTTCGTTATGGATTCAACATGAAAATTTTGCATCTTTTCTTCACTTTGTTCGTGTAATGCAGTTGCCGACCTTTCTTCTGATTGGACAAACTAGTCAGTATTTGGACAATAAATCCACCAAACATCATGAGGTATTCATTTTCCTCATCACTTTTAAAGCATGCTAATTTTTATCTGTGTAGAAAATTGTCTACTAATTTTGAGACTGGTTGGTCTCAATGGATTGCATATCATGTGGCAACCGTCCTGTAAACAGGGGGACTGTTGCCTTAATTATTCTATATTGTTCTATTCTCACCATACAATAACCTTAATTGTGTAGCAGTGTTCCTTTTTTTTGGTTATGAGTTCAATAGACTTATGATGGTTTCTGCTAGATAATTCGTGCTATAGGTGAGATTTTGGCTAGCGCTACAGGTCTGCAGTTTTCAGAAGAGAGAGTGGTATGGAATCCAAAGAAGAAATCAGGTGAAAGCAAAGAGCCATGGCGTGCACTATATGGTTGAAACATCGATCATTAACGTACTGAATTGGAACATGTATTTTCATGGATCTGATTCACATAACCATTGACCTTGTGGGAAGTGTCTTAGTATTATGTAAAGTGATGGATGTTGCCATAACATTTAGCTGCTGTTCTTTGAGTATTTGTGGGTTTTCGTTCACCTGTTCGATGTACTGCGTAGTAGATTTAACTGTTTATGTTATGCACCATATTGTGTACTCCCTATCGCTTTGGTCCTATTACCTCTTTTGAAGGGAGGTCAAGATGAGAGCAGCGATTTTTTAGATTTTTGTTTCCGTAATAGAAACACATTAAAGTTGAGGAGGAGTTTCTAAGTGTCTACATTTTGTTTTATGGGAGGAATAAATGATTCAAAAATGTTATTTTAACATCCTCTATTTTTTAAACAGTTCAAACAAAGTATTTCTTGATTTTAACAATAATAGTACGCATATGTGAATTAACAAAACTCATGAATAAAATATAATTACAATTATTACCTTGACAGTTGTTTAATAGTTACAAGACTAACTGCAATTCTCAATATATCAAGTATAATGATTCTGGAAGGAGGCATTTCAATTATAGCATTGGAGAAAATTTGAGTGAAGTTCTTATAAGTAGAGATGACACAGGACCCACCAATTTTTAAGATTAATGATCAAATGACTACTAATTTTTACTATTTCTCTTACCACATTACGTGTCATTTGTTATTGAAATTTAATTTGATTTTTTTTTTAACTTAAAAGCTGCAGACAAAAGTGAAAAATCAGTCGCGCGTGGTGTCAAACACTTTCACTCTCTTACCATTATCCCATTCTTTCAAATAGAACCCATTTCCTCTTCATCCTAAAAAATTCCCAAACCCCGAAAGCTTCCATTGAAGAACCCCAACCCCATTTGTTTCCATCCACGAAAGCTCGTGTTAGGCATTGTTGAAGGTGGAATTTTCGCACTCCACTCTCTTCTTCCCGAAACCTCGCAGTAATTGCGAAACTTCGTCCTCCCTTTCACTTTCGGTGAGCGTCGTCTAGAAAGAAAATCAGGAATGCCATTTTGTAACCCTTCCACTTTCTTTCTTCATTTCCACCTACGAAAAATCAGTATTGATCTTCTCCTTTCATCTTGACTTCCACGTTTGTGCTTGGTCACCACAGATTGAGGGTTTTGGACGTTTTTTTGTTTGAATTTGAAAGGAATCCCATTGGTGAAAAAGGTTAATTGTTTCTCCATTTTTCCTTAAGGTTTTTACCCATTGATTGACCGCAAATAAATGGTCATTGTGTGAATTCTATGGTTTTAAGATAGATAAATTGTGAATTTTTTGCGTCTTCATTGATGGATTGCAAAGAAATGGGTCATTCCTTGATTTTTAGGTTTTTTAGCATTTCGAACTTTTGAGTTGTGGTTTTAAACATTTTGATCGTTTGTGATTGTGTGGTGTTTGGGGAAGTTTCATATGGTTGTGTGTGCATATTTAATTGCACTACCGTTGTGGTTAAGTCAGGCGGTAATAATTGGATGTGGTGTGGGTAGTTATGTTATTTGAATACATGCATTATGTTAATTGTTTACCTGAATTAACTATTTTGGACATTGAAGCATTATACCAGATTCATTACAATGATTTCTATCTCCATAGTTTATGGGAATCTTTATGTTAAAGTTGTTGCAAGTCCTTGTAGATGGGCAATGTATATATTTTGAAATTGAAACATATAAATGGTATACTATTGTGACTAAACATTAGGCCTTTGTATGTATACAAACCGTAATTCTTATCATTTTGGTGCCTATTTTGTTCATTAAGATGAAGAAGGTCGAAAAAGAAATGAAGACGGTGAGCAATTGGAGGAAAGCAATATATATGTGCGAATGAAGCATCAACCATGCAGACGCTACAAAAGTCGTGCTATTCAAACTCTATTTGTGAGTTATGGTAGGAGGAAGTTGTTTAATCAGTTGGAAACTCTTTTGAAATGTTTAATTGTTAGAACTCTTTATATGTTAAAAGGAAGTTTAAAAGTTGTATTATTTGCCTAAGTTATGACCTTTGTAGGCATGAACATGATGTGTTTGTATGTGAGATTCACATGTTCTTAGTAAATAACTTGTTAAGATGTATGTTTAAGTTGTGGTATCTATCAGGGAGGGAATTTTGTTTCCCCCTACACTTTTGAAAAATGTAATTGTTGTTGTTGGGTTGCAAGATTATTTCCAAATGGGGGAGGGAAGTTTTTCCCTAAATGCTCTTATGTTTGCTTTAGAAGAACTAAAATGAGGTGTGTTATATGTTTGCAGAGATGGGGTTCACCATGTGAGGGAGGGAATTTTATTTGCACCTGCACTTTTGAAATGTCTCAATTGTTTTTTCGTGCAAAAATTCATGTATGGGTTACAACTTAATTGGTCTTGGGTTGCAAGTTAAATTCAAAAATGTGCCTAGGGAAGTTTTTCTAGAAATACACTTATACTTGGTTCAAGAGAACTACAATGGGGTGTGTTATGTGTGTGTACGGTTGGAGTCCACAATGTTAGAGAGGGAATTTTGTTTCTCCATGTACTTTCCAAATGTAATTTTTTTTTTGTGTGCAAAAAGTCAACATTGGGTAACAACTTAAATGATTTTTGTGTTGCAAGTAAAATTAAAAAAATGTGTCAGAAAAGTTTTTCCAGTAATGCACTTATACTTGGTTTAGAAGAACTGGGATGTGGTGTGTTATGTTTGTACATAGCAAGAGTCCACCATGTTAGAGAGGGAATTATGTTTCCCCCAGCACTTTTCAAATGTAAAAAAAAAAAAATTGTGCAAAAAGTGAATTATGAGTAACAACTTAAATGGTATTGGGTTGCAAGTTAAATTCAAAAATGTGTTTGAAAAGTTTTTCCAGAAATGCACTTATATTTGGTTTAAAAGAACCGAGATACATGTTATGTCTATGCACAATTGGGGTCCACCATGTCAGAGATGGAATGATGTTTCCCACTACACTTTCCAAATATAAAAAAAAAAATTCGTGCAAAAAGTCAATTATGAGTAACAACTTAAATGATATTGAGTTGCAAAAAGTCATCATAGGCAAGTGCATTCCATCTCCTGAGCTTCCAACAACCGAAAAACCAAAACCAGAGAATGCAGCAACAGATGTGTCGCTAACAGATGTTCCTGTATACAAATGCTACTGAATGTTTAGTCACAATGGTATACCATTTATATGCTTCAATTTCAAAATATATACAATGTCCATCTGCATGGACCTACAACAACTTTAATGCAAAAATTCTCGTAAACTATGGAGATGCAAATCATTGTAATGAAAATGGTTTCAAATATAATGCTTCGATGTCCAAAATAGTTAACTAAGATAAACAATTAACACAATGCATGTATTCAAATAACAGAACAACGAACACCACATCCAATTATTACAACACAACTTAACCACAACGGTAGTACAATTAAATATGCATACACAGCAATATGGAAATTCCCCAAACACCACACAATCACAAACGATCAAAATTCTTAAAACCACAACTCAAAAAAAATTTGAAATGTTAGAAAACCTAAAAATAAAGGAATGACAAATTTCTTTGCAATCCATCTATGAAGACATGGAAAATCACAATTTATCTATATTAAAACCATAAAATCTACACTATGATCATTTATTTGCAATCAATCAATTGGTTCACCCAAAAACCCTAAGAAAAAATGAAGAAATAATTAACCTTTTCACAACGGGGTTACTTTCAAATTCAAACGAAAATGATCCAAAACCCCCAATCTATGGCGAACAAGCACAAATAAATTACACACACCTAAAGCGCCTGAACAAATAACTCGATCATGGAGTTTTGAGCAAAGAAAATTGAAGAAAATTGTTATACAATACCTACAGTGAGACCACAAAACGTAAATGCCATGCAGCATAAATCAGAAGCTAAATCTTCATTCATCGGGACTAAAACACTTTTAAGACTTAAATTTTGGGGAAAAGAAAATGAAGAAAGAGAAAGAAAAAAAACCTAGTTCCTGCCTCGACGGCGGCCTCCGCGACCATGTCGTCTACGAGTTCCACCACGACCTCTTCCAGCCGTAGAACACTCAGGAGAGCAAGATGGCTCGTCATCTTGAGTTGAAGGGCCTCCTCCACCATCAACATGCCGATATTCACTTCTATATCTCTCTTCCAGGACTAAACACCACGTTTCAATATTACTAACTGCGACAGGGGTAAGACCATCCAACATTCGCGCCATTTTGACGACCGAGTTATAGTCCTCTGGCAATCCTCCCAAGACCGCTTCAAGGTGATCTTCTTCAGACACAGGATAACCTGTTTCAGCCAAAGAATTAACAATGCTTTGGATCTTGCCAACGTACTCAGACACAGACTCATTTCCTTTCCTTGAGTTCCCCAGCTCTGACCTAAGTTGCCAAACCCTCGCCGTCAAATGAGACTGGAAGTGTTCTTTCACCGTATCCCAAACCTGCCACGAGTATTTGCATCCGGTCATCGAAGAAGCAACTTCTTTGCACATAGACGATAACAACCACGCGCGCAACATCTGATCTTGAACTAACCATCGCCGGTACTCTTCGGTTTCGATGTTCTGCGTGCGATCGCGATCGCTTGCGTATGGCACAGGAACGGCGGCCTTCACCAAGAACCCTAGCAGATTGTGCGCTTTCAAGACACCTTCAACTTCCTCACTCCATCCAAGATAATTCTTGCCGTCCAGCTTAATGGGTATCTCGTCAGTCAGAGTTAGGGAGTCGGATATCGATAGAGATGTGATCGCGGACGTTGCGGCCGAAACGGATGTGGACGACGCCGCCGACGCGGACGATGACGTCGTCACGGACGTGGATGCGGAAGTCGAGGTGGACACGGATGTCGGAGTGAGTGTTGACGCCGATGGTGAACTGGGCGACGGCACCGATGCCGACGGCAACGACGTTATCGGTGGTGATGTCGAGGATAACAACGGTGGCGATACGGAGTACGAATTGTGTGACGACGTGGACTGGGAAGACGGCGATGACGTAGGGTGGCATGACGAAGGCGTAGGGTTGCATGAAGATGAGGAGGGGGACTTCGTAGACGAAGCTGCAGTGCTTTTCTTTCTACTGCCTTTCGCTTGTTTCTTTGGCGCCATGTAAGTGTACACAAGAGGGTTCAATATTGGAATGTAGTTTCTATTCTAGATGACAACGAGGTTAGTAATAATACAAATCACAATTTTAATTTCGAATTTCCACAAAAATAAATAAAAAATAAAAGTTATATCGTATAACTAACTTACTTTTTTTGTCAAAAATATTAGACAAAAATACGATAATATTGATGGAGTAGGGTCCAAATATCGTAATTCACTTCAGTAATAATTTATTATTATATTTTATTCAGACATTTAACCAAATCTAACTAACTAAACTAAAATTATATTGACGAGAGAAATATTAATTACTTAATGCCTACTTAAAATTTGATTTTGTATATTTATATTTTTGTAGTAAAATGGGCTTGTATTTGTGATTTCCCAATTTTTTTTTTTAATTTTTAAGTTATATATATATATATATAACAAATATATTTAATTATATAAATATTTTCTAATTTTTTAGTTCATTAATTATGACAATTGGATAAACTAAAATAATTATTATATTTGAATATTATAACTTGCAAGTATTAATTATTTAAGTTACAATAGTTTTATATATTTGCATCCTTCAAATAATATAATTTAGACAAATTCATCTTTTAAATTAACCGACCTAAGGTTTTTAATTTGGACTTAAATGGGTCCAATTAAAACTCTAGCAACCCTAATATTTATGTACAATCCTCCAAGATAACCCTACACTATTAGGTCCAAATACTAGTCAAATACTCCAGTGTATGAGACCCAAGTACAAGTCTTCTTATTCCTACTCTACAATTGATCTTACATTCAAGGCGACTCGTGTCAAGAAAAGTCCAATATTATTGTATCCTCTTGAGGTCTTTTTATCACATATGAAATGTGTCTACCGTCAACATGTTACTTTCAAGATCATGTGCTAATACATAATTACTTATGGTCATTGTTATTTAACTGAATCAAGTGGTAGGACCTTCAAATTAGTGTAAGACAATATATATTCACAAATGGTTTTAAGAAAAAAAGTATGTATATTGAGCTTTTATATGTTGTACTTCCAACACAAATATGCTTTTTGTGGTTATATTATTTAGTAACTTTGTTTGAGATGAATTTCAAACCATGGTTATATGGTTATGATTGAATTTAAGTGCATCTTCATGTTGCTCTAATTTTGGATGGGATATCATGTTTGCATTTTACTTTAAGCTGCTTATTTATATATCTTTGTGTGTTTCTATTTAAAAGTTGTAACCTCAATTTCATGTTATTCTAATTTGTAATCAATCGAAAGTAGGTTTTAATTTGTAAAAGTTTGTGTAAATTAAAATTTTTCAAATGACTATTCATTATTTTACTAATAACAATTTTTTTATGCAGTAGAATTTTCTTTAATTTTCAAAAATAATGTTTCCTCTAGTTTCTGCATCTTTTCTTTTTATGTTTGTATTTTTTTTTTTATTTATCCTCATTATGCTCTTTAGAAGATAGAGGTTTGAATACGAATTAGTGTTATTTTAAAATGAATTTTTATTTGTAAGGCCATCATATACACTGTTTTCCAAGATCTTTACAAAAACAGTGCGGATTGCTTCCGTGATACAACATCATACCAAACTTTCCAACTTTCCAAAATATGTATGAAAATATTTATTTAAACTTGGCAAGAATTCATCTTTCTCGTACTTATTAAAAAAATGAAAAACCAGGATTACTTAGTTCCTTAATAAAAATAAAAAAGTTTTGTGTATTGATATATTTTTTAGTTAATTATGCATTAATATTGTAGACTATTATGTGATTTTTATTTATATTTTTTTAAGATTTATGGTATTTTGGATACTAAAAATCACCATGTTTGTAGCATAAGAATAGGCCATATTATTGACATGTAACTCTTAAACAGTAAGCATAATATGTCATTCAAAACAGACGGTTCCAGTAGCAAACTCCATGAATGAGTTATTGAGTCAACCAAATTCAGTAACAAAGAGTCAAAGTAAAAAACAAAGAAAAAGCAAGACCTAGTTACTACCTCCATGGCCACCACTGTCTTCGTCCCCTTAACGGCGACGACCACCGAAACGGCCACCTCTGCCACCAACACCACCACCTCGTTGAGCACCGCCGCGGCCTCTCCCAGCTCCATCAACATTGTTGTTAGAATGTCCTGGACTAACAACATGAAGAGATCCAAGGGGAAGTAGAGTTTCGAGGGGGACTTCACTCTCCAAATTGTTAACCAACGTTTCTTGAATCGTCATTAACGATTCAAGATGAGAAACAGTGGCACGTTCACGACGTGCGCGAATGATCGCTCGCAGAGATTCATACTCCTCCGGCAACCCTTCCAAAATGGCGTCAACGTGATCTTGTTCAGACACATCATCTCCCAAAGCAACCAACGTGCCGATCAGAGAAGTGATCCTGCTAACGTAATCTCTCACACTTTGATTTCCTTTCTTCGTGCTCTTTATCTCATCCCTCAGGGCTGTCTTCATATTGCTTATCAACTCGTTACGACACAGTTCTAACACTCTACTCCAAACTTCCCATGCGTGTTCTTTTCCCGTCACAAAAGAACACATATTTTCCGACAAAGATGACAACAGCCAAATGCGCAACCTTTCATCTTTCATAACCCATTGCCGATACTCCGCCCTTACCATATCGCGAGAACGATCCTTTTCGCTCGCATATTTTACAGGGGTCACAGCGCTTGTCACCACCCCTAGCATGTTTTCTGTGATCAATACACGCACAACTTGTTTTTTCCATGCAACAATATTGCTCACTCCTTCCAGTTTTATCGGTAACTCATCCGTGAGCTTCCATGGCACCGAAGATGACTTTGGTACTGGACGTGGTGCCCATGATGTGGATGTTTTGGGTGCTGAATCCGTTGCCCATGCTGCTGATGCTAATTCCGACAGCGACGACAACGCCGATGCTGATACTACTGTGGTTGCTGTTGTGGATGCTGACGCCAGTGCTAGAGCGGAAGCATAAGCCGAAGCTGACGCAGCTACTGAAACAGAGGCAGATGTGGAAGACGACGCAGGTAACGAAACAGAAGCAGATGTGGAAGATAACACTGGAACCGATACAGAAACAGAGGTAGAAGAGGAAATGGAAGACGAGGCAGGTACCGAAACGGAAACGGAGGTGAGAGACGAGGCCGAAGCAGCTTCATCGACTTGGACGGGTTTTTCCGCCATGAGAATACATACTGAGAAGATTGTTAGGTTTGAGTGACTAAATAATACCCCGTTTATTTGGATTCTTTGCTTAAGAATAGTTCTTTATGGAGTTTGTTAGCAGTGAGTGAACTCCTCAATTTGCTTATTTATCGCTTTTTTATTAGAAGTCAAGCTTTCATTTCTTCCTATTATTAAAATAAAGCAAGCCTTTTCTATTGAAATAATAAATTAATTATAAGTTTATGTGTAAAGATAATCAACACCAATATGTAAATATTCATGAGTGTGCATCTTTCTTTTAAGTCATACTTCCATACAATTTATCTATATTAGTAGTTTTTTAAATTCTATTCATTTTTATAAAATTATATAAAAATTAAATTATTTTTAATAATTTTAATAGTTCTGGCATACTTTGATAGTCATTTATCTACTGGAGTTAATGTTGCTATATGAGAGTTAATCTCTTACCAATTTTATAGGGAAAAGTTCGATATATATAACAGTTATTATTGTGTTGATTGTAATAATTAGCAGACTTTTAAGACTTACAATTAAAAAGTTATATTATTATTATTATTATTATTATTATTATTATTATTATTATTATTATTATTATTATTATTATTATTATTAGCGTAAACGTTGTGATTGTATATATGGTTTTTTAAAATATTATGCATGTGATTATATAAAATAAATTTATATTTATTAGAAATAAAATGACATGAATAACAGAAAACATGATAAAATAACGGTTAAGAAACGTACAGATAAGAGAAAAAAACACGGACATTTTATAGAAAATATGTAAAAATAACTATAAAATTTTAAAAATTTAACAAATAATTATATAATAAAGAATAAAATTGAAATTATGAAATATGGATACAAAAGAGTAAATCTTCTTTATATATTAATAGCGAAAACACATGTGCTATCACGTCTGTCTATTCGCATTTTTTAATTTCATAAAAATTTGAGTTAAGATATAAAGAATATATAATTAATTTTTAAAATAGTTGTTAAATGTAAAATTAGAAAAATAAAATATGTAAACAAAATAACCCTTAAAGAAAAAAAGAGGTTTTTAGAATAACGGTTAAAGACACACCATTTATAAAATAATTAATTTTTAAAATAATAATTAAGGGTAAAATTGGAATAATAAAATGTGGACACAAACAAGAGTATCTCTTTATATATTGTTATAGATTATAAATTATATATATATATATATATATATATATATATATATATATAAAAGATAAATTATATATTGTGTTGATTTGTAGTAAGGAGACTTTAGAATTAAAAAGTTATATTATTATATATAAGTTCATAATTTTATTATTTGATTATATGAATGAAAAAGTGAATCAAAATATTCACATAAAAGACATGTATACAAATTGGTATCTAAGCTTGAAAGTTTTATTGTGTAAGTCTTTAAAGATATTTAGTGATGACCAACCTTATAAATAATATGCATTTGTCCTGTTTGAGAAATGCAATCAAGTATAACAATTGGAATTTCATATGAAAGCTTTTTTTTGTTTCCAAAATAATTGGGAGGTGGTTGAAGATGGTTTCATAGAACTAGAAAGACTTGTCTACTAATTGGTATCTAAGCTTCAAAGTGTATAAATGTTAAATGATATTTAGTGATGACCAACATTACGAACAATGTGCCTTTGTCCCGACTGAGAAAGGCAATCAAGTATAATAATTTAAGTCTCTAGATGAAGGTTCTTTTTGGTTTTCAAGATAATTGGGAGGTGGTTAAAGATGGTTTTGTAGAACTAGAAAGCATCGTGGGTCTTAGAGTAATCTAAAATAATTCGTTGAAGGCAACACATATGAAGGATAAGGTAGCCTTATACCGAGTTGTTGATGAGTTTGACTTTAAGCACTTGGAAATTGCTAAAACTTCAAAAGAAAGTGAGATATTTTGAAAAAATGCATACAAAGGGAGATTGCTGAGTAAAACAAGTTCGACTTCAAACACTTAGGGGTAAGTTGGAAAGTATGAGAATGAATGAGACAAAAAGAGTTTTTGAGTACATCACTCAGGTTGAAACCATGGTGAACAAACCTGGCTGTAATAGAGACATTGCCCTCTAGATGAATTGTAGAGAAAATCTTAAGGTCGTTGGCTGGCAACTTCGAGAATGTGCAATTGAAGGATCAACGAACTTATCAATGTGTACGGTAGAAAAGGTTGTTGATTCTCTTGAAGCACATGATTAATGCTCATAGTAGAAAAGGGAGTCAATAGAGCAAGCACTCCAAATGAAGGTGTTAAAAGGTCACGGTCAAGAAGAATACAATAAAGAGATAGAACAACAAAGTCAACAAAATTGGCATGAAAATGGAAAAGGTCGATGGAAAGGAGGTGGATTGTCGAGTCATTCAAATGTCAAGTGCTACAAATGTAACTCGGATAAATGTTATAGTTATGATAAGGTCGAACATTATGGTAAAGAGTGTTGATTTGAGAATAGGAGGAAAAAGACAACCAATTTACTAACAAAAGATGTTGAAACCAAAGATACCTTGTTGATGATGACACAAAGCTTAATTATTGATCTTAATTTTATTGACAATTCAGGCACTCATCACACCTTAAACTAGTCACACCTTAAACTAATCACACCCATCTTGGAAATTCAAGAACCAATTTTAATCCGGTATGGTATCTTGACACAAGTGTAAGAAATTGTACCATCCTGGTCGTCCAAGGCCCAACCCGATTCATGAAAGTCTATGGACCTAGTTGATATTTTATTAAGATATTTTTATATGAAATATATTGGTCAGTCAGGTAGGATATTTGTAACTGTTTTGTCTATAAATAAGATATTAACCCTCAGGGTTAGGGGAACTATATTTTCTGACCTCAGTGTATTCTTTATTTCACGTTAAGTCAGAAATATTCTTAAAATTTTGTCTTCGGTAAAAAAATATTTAATTTTTAACCGGAATAATTGGCGCCCACCGTGGTGCCTCGGTAAAACAGATTCCCAGACCTTAACGACAAACAAAGTGACCACACGATGGCGAGAAAACCCTGATCCAGAGGAGGGAAATCACGCCAATCACGCTCGACCAGAACCCATCACTAGGGATTTGCTACAACCTTATCGACCATGAAAGCAGATTTGTATCACCTCTCCCACGCCGTTGTTCAACAACCACTATCACTGATGAAATTTCATCCGCCACAAAATGTGCCAGCAAACCCCAAATTGCGACTCCAAAACACAAATCAATCACAAGCATGTAGACTATAAAATTTTCCCAACACCTTCCAATTCATGTTGGCCATCCTTGAAGCTTATCCAATTGCTTTCGAGACCTGTCACCGTCAACATGAATCCTCTTACATAGCAACCTTTGCAAAGTCTACCCGGGGCTCGTTTTTTGGACGCTGAAGCCCACATTCACCGTGGTCATAAACATCAACAGTTGGGTCTTCGCTGCAGATCCTCTCGCCATTGCACCGCGAAATAGTATTCTGAACATTGAACCGTTCTTCTCTACTCCAACCACTACACGAGAGGAAAGGGCTTTCGTTTTTGCTCTAAAAAAAAAAGTCCCAACAGAATTCACACAAAGATCTCACTAATAGAACACTCCCGAACATCATCGTCGTCTCCCATCTTTCTTCAACAAATAGCAACAACAGTACTCACTGTAACACCTACTGTGACACCCACTTCATCCATCTCAAATTCCGATGAACTTCGTCTGGTGGTGGCGTCGACAGTTGGGGCTCCACACGACCAACATCGCACAACATCGGGATGGCATCGTGACCATCATCGAAGGCAAAGGGGTTTTTGAACCAGTAGATTTTGTGTTCGGATGGATGGAAAGTTGAATCAAGAATTTGTGCAATCCAACAAATCCCTAAAACATCGTAGGGTTTGTGATCATGGTTGCGAAAATTAAGGGAAGTGGAGAAGAAAACGCAAATAGAATCAGGTAAAAGCCTCAACGTGGTAACATATTACGGAATTTACACTAGTGCATTTAGGAGCATTTACATCGCAGTATATGCCTCGGTTCCTGCGGACCCGCTGCATATAAGCACGCGGTGGCAGTTTCGTAATTAAATTCATCTTTTATGCCTCGGTTGTCATACTAACCGAGGCATATGGCTAAAAAAAAATTTTACTCACGCGTTGACCCATATTTTAATTTATTTTTTTTTTACGGAAGCAATATGCCTCGGTTCTCTTTTAACCGAGGCAGTAGAGACAGGTAAAAATTTTGACCACTGCGTTGACCCATAATTTGAAATTCTTTTTTTTTACTGAAGCAATATGCCTCGGTTCTCTAATAACCGAGGCAGTAGCGAGACAATAGGCCTCGGTCAGGCGCCCACCCGAGGCAGTAAGGGTACCATATGCCTCGGTTTCGAATAACCGAGGCAGTATCCCTTCGTAGGCTTAAAAAACCCCAATTTCTTCGCGACCTTCATCGTCTCCGATTTCTTCTGCGAGCCTTCACCATCTTCGGCCAGCCTTCATCTTCTCCGACGACCAGCACCGCCGTCCCGCACAGCTCCCACCGTCCAGCACACCTCCGACACACAGTTCCCACTATCCTGCACACCTCCGACGCTCCAGGCCAGCATTTCGTCGCCTGCACCGCACCGCACCGCCCTTCTTCGACGACCAGCGCAGCTCTGCGCCACCATCCCGCACACCTCTAATGCACAGCTCCCACCATCCTACACACCTCCGACACTCTAGGCCATCGTTTCGTCGCCTGCACCGCATCGCCGCGGCTTCTTCTTCTTCTTCGACCAACCACCACCGTAGCTGCACCGTGGAGGAGCCGTGCACTGCCACCGGAGCCGCTGCGTGTTCTTCGAGCAACCATCACCAACGTCCACTGCGATTCTGTTCAGTCTGCCTGCACCGCCACTACACGCACCTCGAGGAGGTTCTTCCGTTGCCGCTGCCATTGCCTCCATTCAATCCCCTGCTCCTTGGTATGTTTATTTTTACGATTTGGATTGTTTTTGGATTCGCCTGGATTTAATTTTTTGGATTGTTCGAATGTTCTTATATTTTCAATCTTGAATTTGAGATTATTAAAAATATGGAAGAAATTTTGGATTGTTTGTACTAGGAGATAATTTGGATCCTAGGAGTTAGTATGTATCAATTTCATGAGAATTTATTTTAAACTTTTGACAGTGTTCACATACTATTCGTGTTGTCCGACTGTGGGTACAATTGATTCTCCTACGTTGCTACTCACATCTCACGCTCCAGGTTCTTAATTTTATTATGAGCTTATAATTGTTTAGTATATTGTTTATTTAGTATGTTTATTTATTTATATTTTAAAGTAAATCAATTTATTTTGTTTGATCTCAAATTGTCGTTGCATGGAGTTAGCCATAGTTTCTCGTTTGAGATTGAATACGAAAATTATTTACTTGTCTCCAAGTATTTTTGTTAAAGAATATGTATTTTTTTAAAAGGAGACAATACTAATAATTTAAATGTATTCAATCTTGAATTGTCCGGTTGGACAGTTTAAGAAGATTAATCACTTTTTAATAGTTTATTAGTGCATGTCTATTTTAATATACATATCTCAATATTCATGAATATTTGTCAATTGTGTTTTGTATTGATCTTTGGATGCATATTTGACTGTGGTTAAATGGCCATATGCCTCGGTTAGACCAGAACCGAGGCAGTAAAGTTAACTTTCTGTCGCGGTTAAAATAGACCCGAGGCAAAAAGTATATTAAATTTTTTTTTTTAATTTCTGATACTCATTAGGTCTCGGTTGTGCAAGAACCGAGACAGTAAAGATTAAATATGTCTCGGGTTGTAATCGAGGCATAAAATACTAGCTTTTTACCTCGGTCGTATATGCAATGGTTGCGGACCCGAAGCCAAAAGCTGAAAATAACCGCTGTCATTTTCCTTCCTTGCACTAGTGTTAAGATATTTAATATAATTTTAACAAACATAAATGCTTTACATTAATACGATTTTTCACCCACCTTAAATATTTTGGTTCTTATTTTAAAAATTATTTGTTTAAGAATATTGTTATAAATTATTTTAATATTATTATCTCAACTGTTACTTTTAAAAATGTCTCTTTTATAAACGTGTTACTTTTAGGTTAAAAATTATTTTATATATGAATGTTGATTAGTAAATATGTTTTCATTATGTATGTTGAAAGATTGTTATATTCGGTATGGTTATGGTAATTATTGATTAAATTTTTCGTTACTCACATTAAATAAGGATATACTTCAACTATGTTTTAAGCAACTAACTGATTGTAAATTTCAAATAAAACACTGAGCTTTAGAGAATGTACGGTGTGAAGGATCTAGCCCACAAACATTTGTGTTGAAATTAAATAATTATTATTTGCAAGATGGTTTTTTTTTTAATTTATATACGTTGATTTATAAATAAATTTATTTCGATGAATATTATCATTGCTGTATATAATTCGAGTTATATTATGCAGATTAACCTTCATTTTGTAGCTGTATTCAAAGTTCATTCATCATATTTAATTCGATTAACTTCGAGCTCGGCTCGGGGCGGTGAAGAGTCGTTAAAGCGATAAACCTCCAGCTCGGCTCGGAGACGGTGAAGAGCCGTTAAAACGACAAACCTCGAGCTCGACTCGGGGGCGGTGAAGAGCCATTAAAGCGACAAACCTCAAGCTCTGCTCGGGGTCGGTGAAGAGCGGTTAAAGCGACAAACCTTGAGCTCGGCTCGGGGGCGGCGAAGAGTCGTTAAAGCGACAAACCTCAAGTTCGGCTCGGGGCGGTGAAGAGCCGTTAAAACGACAAACCTCGAGCTCGGCTCGAGGGCGGTGAAGAGCCGTTAGAGCAACAAACCTCGAGCTCGGCTCGGGGGCAGTGAAGAGTCATTAAAATGACAAACCTCGAGCTCGGCTCGGGGCGGTGAAGAGCCGTTAAAACGACAAATGTCGAGCTCGGCTCGGGGGCGGTGAAGAGCCGTTAAAATGACAAACGTCGAGCTAGGATCAGAGGCGGTGAAGAGCCGTCTAAAGCGATGATTAAAGCTCGACTTAGGGCGATGAAGAGCAGTCTTGATCAATGATTCTTGCAAAACCAAGACTTCTTTTTTCAGCCTTTACGCCTCAAATACTGATGCTCAAGACTAGGGAGTTGTCTACCGTCCTGGTCGTCCAAGGCCCAACCCGATTCATGAAAGTCTACGGGCCTAGTTGATATTTTATTAAGATATTTTTATATGAGATATATTGGTCAGTTAGTTAGGATATTTGTAATTGTTTTGTCTATAAATAAGATATTAACCCTCAGGGTCAGGGGGAATTGTATTTTCTGACCTTAGTGTATTCTTTATTTCACGTTAAGTCAGAAAGATTCTTAAAATTTTGTCTTCGGTAAAAAATATTCAATTTTTGACCGGAACAGAAATCATATATATTGATACGAGCATTTATTCAAAGACCTATCAAAGGTTGAATTCAAATACGTGTTGTTTGGAGATACTTCAAATGTTGCAGTGAAAGGTTAAGGTACAATTTGGTAATTGCAAAAGGATGGTCGATGTTGGATAATGATATGTGTACAATGCACCATATCTTAAAAGCAACACTCTAAGACAAGGCAACTTATGAAAAAAGGTTACTCAATACTCATAAAAGAGCGAGTATTATATTTGAAGGATAAGTTTGGATAGAATGCACAAGTTAACATGAAGAAAAACCAAATGCGTAAATTGGATATGAAGATCATTCGAAAAAAGTGCTTAAAAATTTGATGTTGAGGAAGTAGATTTGAGAGTTCAAGAAAACAAACAAGGCAAGACTGAATTTGGTGATAAGGAGGATGCCCATATTGTTCAATTATATGGTAAATACCATGCTAAGAAAGAAAATGCTAATCTAAATGTCATGCCAAATACCCATTGATTGGGGATTAAAACAAGCAAATAAAGGGCAGTGAAAACCCAATTCATGATTGTTGCTTTCCATTGAATTTTATCGATCTGTGGGTGAAATTTTATTTTCTATGGACCCAGACAACCATTTACCCATTCATGTGGTTGAATCAAGTTTTGGGAAGCAAACTAGTAAAGCGAGTAGTGATAGTTTAAGTTTTAAGTGGTCAACATTTTGGGAAAGGAGTTATTTATGGAAGACATTATCAATGGAATCAGTTGATTCTTTTGAAGAAGAGGAGCTTGCTATTTAGAGACTATCAATTGCAAAAGGTGATTCACAAAACAAAATTAACAGAGGTTATAGTGGCAATGTAAGTTTACAAGCAAACTTATAAAGAAAGGAATATGTTTTCCATGAGCAACGTTTGACACTTTAGCAAAATGTCTCAAAATTATAAGAACAATTGCAAGTTGAAAGGGATCTTAGAGCTACAATGGAAGTAGGTTTGAGTATGTCTTCAAGATAACCTTCTACTTAATGCAGCAAGTCAAGATCAAGTTGCAAATATCGTCACAAAATTGTTAATATTAGAAGAATTTTAACTTAGTTTGAAATACTTAAATTGCATCAAGAGGATGATAAAGATGTTTTTCTAATAACTTAGATGTGTTGTTAGGATGCATTTAAGGTTAGAGTGCAACCACAAAATAAATGTTATTTAGTAGTGAAAGCTTATACAAATTCTGGTATCATAGCACTAATTAAAGGTCAATTAAAAAAAAAAAATAGGTGTAAGTTATTTGAGGTGTACTTAAATACGTAATCGTTATTGTTTATATAGATAATATTTTTTTTATCAATTTTGAACGAATTGTTGAATTAAGTGAGAAAACCACTTGTGATTTAGGTGTAGACACTAATAGTTGTATTATCAATATCCATAATCAATCAAAAAGTGGATCATGATCCTAATGAGAAAATTTGTGTAAGAATCTATCAAAAGATTGTCCTCGGATTTTAAGAATGAAGATCACGAGGTGCAATCTGAACAATTATCAACAAGGTTGGCAAAACAATCAAGCATAAAAAATATCATATTATTATGAGAAAGTTGTATATACAAATACTAAAAAATTGTATATACAAATACTTGACTCCTTTAATTAAGAATTGTAGATAAATTATTTTTGTTTTTTACAATACTCTAATGTGTTATTGTAAGAAAGATTTTTGGTTTTACTTTATTTAGGTATTTGCAAATTTTTGTTTATTTACATTTCTTTTTACGTATGGTTAGTTAATTACACCTTCACCATTGTGTATAACAAATTGTTTTTAAAAATAATTGTATTTATAGTTATGAGATTATTTAACAAGTTGTACCTTCACTTAACAAGTAATATCTTACCAATCTTATTGATATTGAAATATTCATTTAATAGGTATCTATGTAAATATAACACAAAAAGTTATATTACTATATTGTTTGGTAATACAAATTATGTGTAACAAATTCTTTTAAAAAAATGCATTTCATTTACAGTAATAAAATTTATAGCAATTTGTAGCTTCACTTATTAAATAAATAGTTATACTTTTTATAACTAATTATAATTTCAGTATCACGTTTACAGTTAAAACCCAGCTGTATTTATTACCGATATATATCTGATTAGGTAAACCAAAGAATAATGTTGTAAGCAATTCAAGTTTTTATTATTCAGCATATTCAACTTTGCATGGTCATTTAACTAATTCAAATATATTGATTACATTTTAATAATTTGAATTAACTAATAAGAATTTATCAAACTCTAAAGTGGTAAAAGTAATCTTAATATCATATTATCGATGATGAAATATTTTCGAAATACCTATCTATATGAAAACATAAGACAAAAGGTATATTACCATATTGTGAAGTAATAAAACCTATTATCTATTAAATTTCATCCAACTGTTATTTTTTTAGAATTAAAAAAAAATCAAAACAAACTGTTCAGTCGAAAACTCGATGACTAACCTCATAAGTCAACCAAATTCAGTAATAAATGAGTCAAAGTTTGATTGTGCAATAATCTGAAATGAAATTTTGTTTGTCATCCTTTTATTTTAAATTATTTTTAAATAATAATCACAATAAATAAATATAATTTTAAATAAGATATAAATTGAATTTTAAAATATTAATAACAACAAATAAAATGGTTTATAAAATCATAAAAATTAAAAAATTAAGTGTCTAAACACACAACAACAATTTCAAACATCTTAAAATTTAACAATAAAACATATAATTTTAATACAAAATCAGATATAGGTTTTAAGATGAGACGAATCTTTGTATCGATACATTTCATGTTCAATACTCATATCATTTGTGTATCTGCCACCTGTATATCCCTACCATGTCACTATTTGGAAGGTTGACACGTACCTACAAAACAAATAAAATAAAAGAGTAAATAACAGACCACTATTTTCAAAATTACCTGATAACATTTAATTACCTGATCAAATTTCCAACTAAGAGTAGCATCCCTAGCCTTTTCCAGCAATTTGCAATGCTTTCATTTCTTTTTGTTCATTGAATGTAATCCCAGAGTCACTCACTAAGTATTTCCATATATTCCTTCAAGTCTACATACATGAGGCAAATCATAAAACCAGTTCTCCACCATAACAAAAATCACCACTCAACACAAAGACAACAAAATTATCATCATCAAACCACCGTTTCATTACACAAGTAGAAATTCAAATATCTCGAAAGTCTAACTCAATCCAACAAAATTAATTTGTAAGATAAATTTTTATTTATTTATATATTATGAAATTGTTTTATCTCTAGTTGATCTAAGACTTTCAACACACCTCTTCACACCGAGGTATATATATTTCGTACGTGAGTCTAGAAATGAGAGATCCAATAATAGTCTGAACTAATGGGTTAAACAGAATGTCAAAAAAATTTATTAGGATAGACTTTTTTGGTTTTTTTTTTTTCAATCCGATTCTAGTACGATGTTAAAAATGACACTTTAAGTTTAATTAAACCCCACCAAATCTGGTAAAATAGTTTTCATCTCATTTCTATACTATAAAATTGTATTTATCTCTGATTAATTTCGACTTCCAGCACCCTCAACAAAACCCCAAACACACACAACACAATTCAAATTTCGACCGACTAGTAGCATTCAGTACCACAAGCATCACATTAACAATGATCCATTAAAATTCCAATGTGGTTTACTAGGAATATGAACTGAAAACCAAAACTTGATGACCTGAAATCTTGACGAAGGTACTAACCAGTTGCGACCGCGAACTTCTTCTGCACTGAAAATGACGACCAGCTGAAAAACAATATGATAAATGATTGAGTGGCCAGGCGCAGATGCGTTAGTGGCAACGAAGTCAGGGAAGACGAAGTCGAATGGCAGAATATGGAGGATCGAGAAGGGGAGGGATCCAACGAAGTCGTCATTATCGTCGTTGGGAAAAAGGGAAACGGCATCGACATCATCGCTGTTGAAATCGGGATCGTTCTCCCATTCCATTGAAGGTAAATGAGTTGTGGTTGCGATTGATGCATCTTAAAACCGAACATAAACGCTTAACATCTCAGAAAATTTAGGGAAAGAGTGTGATGGTTAAGAAAAATTGACAAAAAGTAAAAATATTTCTAACCATTTACTAAACCGATAAAAAGAGATAGCTAATAAAAAATATTTTTTTAGTGTTAATAAATACCTAAAGAAACTAAAGGCCACAGCAGAGGTAGAAAAATGTCAGAAATAAAATATGATAAAAAATCTATAAGACCATTGGAAGTGGAACATATTAAAAAAATAAGAAGAAATGAAAAAGTTGATGGAGCCACTCCAAAATGGAGTAGAAATGCAATATAAGACACATGAAAACGTGAAATTTGCAATAGCAGCAATACCCTGTGTTTGCATTGATGACTTTTTGATGCCTTTGTGTTTGGTACAGAGTGTTGTGTGATTGTTCTCTTTTTTTCGTCATCAGGTGATCCTCTCTTGGGTTGTATCCCCTCCTTTTTACAAGCATTAGATATTAATTAAGTGGGTTTTATTTTAATTAATTCTATTTGCAGTTTATTTCTTTTTTTATTGTAAAAAATAATTTAATTATTTTTTTATTAGTTTATATAATTTTATATAGTAATTAGATTTATTAAATTTCATGAGAAATAAAATATTTATTAAATTTTAAAACGTTAATGAAATCTAATTGATAAAATTTAAAAATATTTTACAAAAATATAAAAAGAAAACAAATATTCAAATTATCAAAATTTAATGAATTTTTTTATACACTAATAAAATTTATAATACATTATTTTATCAAAATAACATAAACTGGTAATAATATAATTTTAACATAGATCTTTCATCTTTCTCATTTTAATATATGTTGGATAATATATAAAAAAATTCATGACAATTACATTAAATTATTATATTATAGTTAATAAAATTTATTTATACAATTGTAATGATAAAATTACACGTATGATAATAAGTATTAAAATAAAAGTAATTATATAAAAAAAATCAAAATGGTATTCTACATGATAAAAGTAAACAAAAAATAAAAATATTAAAAAATATCAAATGTATCATTGAATGAAATCACACATAAGAAAACAATTGTATAAGTAAGGGTATGATAAGATGAAAAATATCTTAGAGATATGAGAAAATTTTTCAAATACTAACAGTTAATAAATGATAGGGATGGCAAAACGGATCAGTCCGACCCGTTTTGGCCCGGCCCGTTCGTGGCCCTTCAAACATAAATGGGCCAATAATGGTAATGTGTCCTGTATGAGACATGCTAATGTGTCAGGCCAGACTGGTCCGTTACTTTTTATTTTGTTTTTAATTTTTTAATTTGTTCTCAAATTTTTTTATTTTTAAAATTTGTTTATATTTACGTACAACTTTATATTTAAAGCATATTTAATCATGTAAAATATTTTGTAAACAATTAATTGATTAGTTAATGTTTTTAATTAGATAAATAAAAATAATTATTGAATTTACATGTTATATTATTCTATTATAACTAATAATTATAACTTAATTTGTAAGTGTTAATAATTTAAATCACAATATTATTATATATTTATACATGTTTTAAAAAAATTATATAAAAAATTATTTTTTTTTAAATTTTTAATTGGAAAAAAGGCCAACAAGCTAGGACAAGTTGGCCCGTATTTTAGTTCGTCAAATTGACGGGCTGGACATAACAGGTCAGAACTAACTGATAAGCTAAAATCTTTAACCCAACTGTCTCTTTAAATACGAGCTGAAAGACTAGCATGTTGAGCTCATACCGTTTTACCTCCCCTAATAGTTGATAGATAACGAAAATTATTTTAGCAAAATAAAAGAGTTGTTAAAATGAAACAAAAACTAATAATAATATAATAAAAAAATAAATTTTTTATATTACGTAGTAGATAAAAATTTTATACTATTGAACACTTAAATTAAGAGTCTTAATCATTTTCATGTGAAAAGAAGTATTCAATAAATATAAATATTAAATAATATATAAATATTAATAAAAAAATTATTATGTAGTTTGAGTAAACATTTTATTATCAACTTGTATTTATTTTTACAATTTAGTAAAATTATATAATAACCTTTTATTAATCGCAATTTGTCGTATGTTAAAAAATAGTTTATCTCTACGATAACTATTTGAAAGATAAATAATTAATATTACACGAGAAGAACTGAAAGATTATAATATCATTTAATTATAAGTTATTATATAATAAATAATAAATTTGTTATATTTCGTAATAATTATCTTAACTATATTCGTATTATAATGATAACCTAACAGTTGATGATAACGAGGTATGGTATGTTATTAAACTTACCATAACTGATTAATAAACTTAGATGATTTGGATAAAAAATTTAAATGCATTAATGTTGCAAAGATTTATTTATCCCATCGTACAATTGGAAATGAGAATAATTTTTTAAAAGATAATTTAAAATAATTCAGATTCAAGAAATCTAGGATGTATTTGAATTTGAGAATGAATTTAAAGGTAAGTGAGTAGATAAATTTAAGAGGACGGAACATAGACGAAGATGATGGTGTTATTTGTTTTAAGAAATAGATGAAAAAATTTGAAATTAAAATTGATAAAAATTTGTAAATAATTTGATAAACATGATAAATATAAAAAGAATGTTTTAATAGATTAAAATATAAAATTACAATTTTGTCATTATAGTTTGAATTATTATAAAATATATTTTTTTAGTTGAATTTAATTTAAAATATAATGTCAATGGTTAAAAATAATTTTAATTTAAATATTATATTATAATAAAATAAATAAATGTTGTATTATTATTCAATATTATTATGTTAAAATGCTTTATATTTGATTATTGTATTATTAGTATTATTATTATTAAGTATTATACTTATTAAGACACTCACATCACAACTCTAAGCTTACTACATCAAACCTAATGTTCAGTTTTAAAGGCCTCACTCACCAATGTTTAACCAATCCATCAGAAGCAAACTCATGCGCAAACTGGTTTAAATAAAAGGGACACATTGGTAACTTCACCATGTATGAACCGTAAATCATCCCAAATCTTCTATGAGGATGAAGATATAAACTCAAATCAGATATCTGCTCCCTTTAAATCACTTCAAATTCATTGAAACAAACCGAGGTGATACTCGCTCTCAATCGCTCATCAACAGTAAATACGTCGATACAAACACACGCTTAAAGTTCTTTGTTAGACTTGAATGAAAGATCTTATGGACCTGTCCATAATAAATTTTATATTGAATAAAAATTATACATACATGATTTTCCTGTTTCAAATTTCAGAATACTTCAAAAAATTGTTGATATGTCTTCGTTAAGTAACAGGGATCAAAATTCTGCAACTGAGATAGCATCACCTTTTCTCAAGTATGTCATCTTCAGCTATTGATTAACCTTCTATCGTTTCATCATCTACCTTTACCTTCTTTCCACCCTCCACTCTTTGTCGTTTCACTATCTTTGATTTACTCCCATCCTGGGGCTTTTGTCTTCGGACTGCAGAAACAGAAATTAAAACAAATGTATAACATCCAAGTAAAGAACCAATAAGCATAAAACTAAACCCTAAACTACAACCAACCACAAGTTAAAATTATTACATCAACTAAAGTCTGATCATCGGATTTGGGATGCAGTGAAATGAACAGAAACTCCCAAATTAAACCAATGCTTCATTTTTATTAATAATGCCATATTATACAAGCTATTTTATATATAAAATTTCTCGAAGAATTCAAGGGTTTGCATCCTCCTTGAAAGAGCATTCCCTTCTGTTCCAATTATTCCTCTATTTTATGTAAGGTGAAATGATACGCTCAAAAGCCTCGTCTTTTGCCAGCTCTACCTACGTAATTACAAAATCATTCTTCCTCAAAACAGATGAAGCGCAACTCTGACCGAAGGCATTCAAAAGCACTGGTTAAGACTATAAATAAATAATAACAGTAAAGGTCATAGCTTAGGCTCAAGGGAACCTCAGAGATGTTCGTAATTCATATTCGATATACACACAAGCCGGTAATTCTATATTTCTACTACACAGTAATAAACTAATTTGATTGACAACACCAGATTCTTTTTTCCAACTTAGTTTTAATTTCCTTTTAAGATTAAGAACATTATGAGCTGCATAAATTATTGCGATAAAATGGCTTTAATTGTGAAACAATCCTCTACCTTAAAAAGACATGAGAATGACAATATGAGAAAAGATGATTGGGAGATGATAATCGCTTAGCTGATTCATGTATATATGTATGTACACACGCGGGCACACACACACATATACATATACATATATGCATGAGTTCTTACATCAGAAATACAAACGCAAAATATAAAAAGGCTACACCTAAGACTCTAGATAACAAATAGATACTACAAAATACCGCTTTTTGGCTTTCCAATAGTTGGTCAAAATATGTACCAAGTTTATAACATATAAATTGAATTCGAGAAAACGTCTCAAGAATTTGGCCAACATGCTAATCTCTTGAAGCTGACAAATTGAGTGCAAATTTCCTTGGACAACTCCTCTTGAACAAAATAATAATAATTCCCCGTGTTAGATTCTCACAAAATACAGGATCGGAGACAATATGAGTAGTTGTTTGGTTCTCACGAAAAACAAGATTGGTTTTGTCACTCAACAAGCTGCACCAGATTCAGTGCTTGCCAAACATAAGGATGGTGGCCGACAACAATGGATTGTGGTGGGTGATGGTTTCCTCACTATACAATGACAAAGCGAGATCAACCTCCTCTTATACCAAATTGACAGTAATTTTTATGTGATTAAAGTATGTATCATTGTAGTAAGTATCGTACGATTCACGATACGAATTGTACGATACGATACGATACATCCTCTCCGCGATACGAATCGTTCGATGTATCGTTTTTACTCCCGAATCGTAAACGTATCGTACGATACAGGTGCGAATCGTAAGAATCATAATTCGATTCGCGATACAAAATTACCCCCAAATTAAAACCCTAAATTTTTCCCCCTGCCAATTTACCCCCAATTTAAAACCCTAAATTTTCCCCCCTTTATTTTATTCACATTGAAACTCTCTCTCTTCCAAACATATTAACATTAACGAACTCGACCTCTCGACTCTCGTTCTC